>ERZ773061.164-NODE-164-length-28847-cov-3.710336_pt1 | contig 28847 bp, 45 predicted proteins | sample MGYA00580627_ERZ773061 | MGnify/ENA primary metagenome ERZ773061 (study PRJEB29015, sample SAMEA2738119) | human oral metagenome | biome: human oral; feature: human-associated habitat; material: saliva | place: China | collected 2223 ...
CGCGCCGAAAGAGGTTGTATTACCGGCTTGCAGTGCTGCAGCTTCTTTACCCCAGCCAACATACAGGAAGCGTTCGTTTTGCAGATTCGACCATTTAGACAAAGCCAATTTATCCTCAATGGTTGGCTCTTCAATGGTCGTAAAGGTTGCAAAGTTCAATGTAGCGGCGGTTAAACCTGCCATCATTTCATCAACGCTTTCTGCATTTGTGCCTTTGGAAACACGCGCACCGGCGGCTTCACTTAAGCCCAGTTTGTCGGCAATATCGCCTGTTGCAAAAGATACGGTAGATGATTTGCCGGTAGTAGCCGAAACAATCTTGAACGCTTGCAACTGCTCTTCAAATTCAACAGTAGCAGACAAAGCTGATCCGATTTGTTGAGCCGCTTCTGAGAAGCTTGTAGCAGATTTCAGGTCGATGGCAGGCGCTTTCTTTTCTGCGCCGTCAATCGTTACGCTCAATGAGCCTTTAATCTTCTTCAGTTCGGCAAGGCTGGTAGTCTTGACACTCGCACCAAGCAAATAACCAGCTTCAGCCACACTGTTCAGCGCATAGAAATACAGACGGCCTGGCTTTTTGTTTGAGCCGTCAAAGCCTTTGAAGTAGATTTGCGCGGCTTTATATTCATCTGAAGAGAAGCCGAAATGCTCACCAACAGATTCAGCCGTTGCAAACAGCAGTGCTTCGCCGGTCGGGATATTGGCATTTTTACTCAAGAAAACGGCGTTAAGCGCAAGAGGGGAACCGCCTGAACTCAACACCGATGGATTCACGCTCACAATCTGTGAGGCAGGAATTGATTTAAACATTTAATTTCCTTTATGATGGAATACGATTAATTGAAACAGACGCGCCCTCGATAAAGTCTTGCGTATGTGTAACAGTAGGGTTGTAGGTCAGACTTGCCGTGATACTCCAACGCGCCTCAAATTCCTGCTCTTCATTCGTGAGTGGAATATATCGCGCCTCGTCAGTGTATAAAGGCTGGCAAACCTCCAGCCGTTCACAAGCATGGAAATCACGCCACAAGGTTGAGAAAATGCGCACGTTACGCCCTGAATCAACACCGTAGAAATCAAGCTGCATAGCCACTTCTATGCTTCTCGTAACGTCTGCAAGGCCGTCTAATGGCTTCCATTCGTTAATTTGTGTGTTCATTTCCGTTTCGCGGATAATGTTCATCAGGATAAACGGCGCATTGGGAAGCGGCACATTATTGGAATAGCCCTGTATTACTTCGCAATCAGGGAATAGGCCAAGCAGATACCGCCTTACGTCCTTGTAGATTTCAGACTGAGTAATGCTTAATGTTGCCGCCATACCACCACCTTGCACCAATCAGGCCATGATTCGGAAACGGACTTAATCAGCCACTCTGTCGGCTCTGTTTCGCCATACGGCGCAAACACCAACTTATCCGAACCTTTACCGGCAATACGCCGTAATACGGAAAATTGACCCGTTACATACACGTTTAGCATATGCCCTTGTTGCAACAATCCGTCAAACTCTTGCCGCTCCTGACTGCTTAGGCTTTGTGTCTGAATAGTGACCGTTTCAGATTCATAGTCAGCCGTCCTTGCGCCTGCTTCGTCTGTTTTATAGCCATTATTCAGCAGCAGCGTTGCCGTCATGTTTGGATTGACCGCGCGTGTTACGCCGTTTGCAATAGCTCTAAAATTCATAGACTTCCTTTCGCCTATTCAACAACTTCGCTTTGAATCGCCCGCCATAAGTCGCCCGTGTCAATCAATGGCTTATTGAAGCCTTTTTTCTTCACGGTTGACGGTGCGTTTTCAGGCTCTCTGAAGTTCTGAATCGTCTCGACAATATCGCCTTTCACGCCCTCGCCAATCAACGCCAAAGCCATGCCGACATCTCCGTCCGTGCGTTGCAATATGCTTGCCGCGTTATCCGCCCATTCGTCCTGCTTCTCCGCTATTGTGTTGCGGAAAAAAGGACGTGCCGGAATGGTAGCCGTGCCGTATTCATTCCAGTAGGCTACCTGTGCAACGCTCACATCGCCTTTGCCGTCTTTGGCAGGGTATGTTTGCGTTTCCAAGATACCGACACGAACCGCGCCGCCTGCCGCCTTACTGACAGCATTACGCAAGGCTGACCGAAACTTACTACCGCCGCGCATAACAACCGCCCGGAACATATCGAAAAGCGCGGTACTTTGCCGTCATCTGCCAGTAGGTTAAACCCCAAGGCGTTTGAGCAAACCATGCAGCCTTACCACTGACCCCCGACAAATCCGCGCTGACCGACACACTACCCTCAGTAGCCGAACCGATACGGCCAACCAAGCCGCCTTGTTCTGCTCTATCGTCCAAAGCGGCTAAATGGCGCATCAACAACATCAGCAACCGTTCACGCTCACCCAAGTCTTTAACGATACTGCAATCAGTGTTATTGAGCAGCGTTTCAGCTTGAGCAAACCACCAGTCAAGCACTGCATTGGGCGTGTCGACAAATTGCGGGTAAATTTCGCGGAAAGTGTCGGGATTAAATACCACCACGCCCATGATGTTACTCGTCTGCTTTGGTTACGCCTGCATTGGGCGCATCAGGGTCAACTGCTTCAAAGCCGGTAGCGTTATCTGCTTTTTCCGCTGCTTCTGCTTTGGTATCAGCCACCTTGTCATGGGCGAAGATGAAGCCGTTGCGAACCATTGCGCGGTCTGCGTGAGCTTCCATCCAAGCATCGAAAAATCCAGCGTCAACGTCATAGGTAATGCCATGACCGCCAACCAAGCGCGAACTATTCGCACCGTTGATTTCAACGGCTTGGCCGTTCAGTTCGAGAATCAAACCGTTTGGCAGTTTGCAACCAACGGTAACAGTTTTGCTTTTTGTGTTTTTTGCCATTTAGCCAGCTCCTTTTAGCTAACAGTCATTGTTGCGATACAGAATGGGCGGTAAATGATTGCGCCCCAAGTGCCTTGAGATTTCTTCTGTTTGATAGACGAGGCTTCCAGCACCATATTGTGCGCACGCATTTTTTCAGTAAAGCCACATTCCAAAGTGCGTTGGCCGTCCAATTCTTCGACAATCAGTTGCACGGTTTCGCCGCTTGTCGCTGAGTATTCTGGAATGGTCTCAACGCGCAAGTTAGGGAAGTTCTTTTTCAACTGGTCAATTACATTGACGTTGTATTGGTTGGTTTTGGTTAAATCAACGCTTGCAGTAGGGCTACACACCAGCAACAGAGGCGTATTCATATCAATCTTACCGCCTGTCTGTTTCAGCAAGGTTTGGAACAGTTTGCGGATAGATTCATACACTTCTTCGCCTGTTGAGTTTGCCCAAGTCTTAGCGGCGGTAGTAGTGGCAGGCAATGACGGGTCATTCAATACGCCATAGTTTTGCAAGCCTTTCACGCCAAACAAATACGTTTTGTTTTGGAAACGGTTTAGGGCATTGATAGAAGCCTCGTTTACGCGGGCAACATAGTCGATTTTGGCTTCACCGGCACGCGCTACTTCACGTTCGCCCCAGCGAGTGAATACTTGGTAATGGTAGCTTTGACGTTGCGGGAAGTTCACGTTCACGCCGCTTACGCCGTTGTTGTTGTAGTCGCCATAAGAGGAAACTTCGCCAGTAGGCTCAACGGTCATGAAAGTAGCGGTTTCAGTCGTCCAGTCGCCTTTTTTCATCTCGCCGAAAACTTCAGCGGCTTTGGTAGGCTGCAAGATGATTTCAATCATATTCGGATCGACATAGTTCAGCATCCATGCAGGGATACCGCTATTGCCGACAGTTGACAAGCCGGGCTGTGCGTCCATTGCCAAAGCTGCTGCGATTTTATCGTCCATCAGCTTCTTGCCGCCGCCCATAAAGACGATACCGGCATCGCGTTCAAGTTGGTTAAATGTTTGGTTCATGTGTTACTCCCAAGATGTGATTTTCGCCAGTTCGCCTGCGCCAGCGGTAGAGGCTACCTTGAATTTAGTCAGGGTATAGCCTGCTTCAGTAGCGGCGGCGGATGATTTCAATGTGCCGTCAGTGTCTTTGGCAAATACGTTTTGACCAATAACAGCACCGGCAGGGAAATGCGCCCAAAAGTCGCCACCAGTCATCAGGGTCATGGCTTGGCCTTTCAGAATGGTGTTGCCTTGCTCATCCAAGAAGCCTGTAATGCTTGCTTGTTGTTCACGATGTACAAAGCCGATACGACCGTTTGTTGCTTTCTTGTTGCTTACTTTGCCGTCTGCGTCTGCCCAAGCAAATACGCCAACGGTAACGCCTGCATCGCCTGCGACCAAAGCACCCTCGCCAGCCAGCATAGAGGCGTTAGGGTTTGTAGAAGCAAAATCCCCTGCGACGGCAGGGGCTTGATATGGATTTACTACTTTTTGGAATGGCATGTTTTAACCCTTTCTGATTCGATTCAAGCCTTTAAACTGCTTGCTTGCTGAATTTGCGCTGTCCATAGCGATACCGCCTTTAGACTTGCCAATCAAGCCGACCATTGCGCGATATGCAGATGGGTGAACACCGGCAACATCTACGCCATGTTGTTCAAGCGCGAATTTGTAAACATCTTCTGCGCTGTCCATAGCCACATCGCCGACCAAGTGAGCAACATCACGTTGCGCCTGTGCCAATGCTTGAGCGCGTTTGCGTTCAGCGGCAACGGCTTTGGCAATCGCTTTATCCATCGCAATTTTCATCATTGCGCGGTCTTGAGCTTGCGCCGGTTGTTCTTGAGGTTGTTCAGATTCGTTGGTTTCATCTTCATCAGTAGCCACTTCTTCAGATTCAGATTCAATATCTTCATCTTCAGCAGTTCCATCTTCATCAGTGCCAACTTCTTCAGCATCTTCAGGCGGCAATTCTTCGCCGTCATCTTCCGCTGTCTGAACTTCGTTAGTCAGTGAGCCGATAACCTGCAACAGTTCATCAGGACTCAATTCAGCATCTTGAGCCATCAAAGGCTCTAATACTGACTTGATACGCGCTTGCGCACCTTTCTTCAGTTTCATAACGTTCCTTTCGTGAAATGGGTCTGCATCGCTTACTACTACATCACGCCCCGCCCGACCCACATCGACAAGGGCTACATGATTACCAACAATATCGCGCATAACACCATCGTAGTGCATGCCGTTAAACTCGCCTGCCGTCATATCGGCGGTGTACCGATACGCGCTGGAAAGCTCCATCTGCTCACCGCTCTCAATGCCTGCAATAGCTTCTGAATCCCAGACGGCCAATGAGCATTTCAAATAGCCATCCTCGAACTTGGCATCGCTTCCTGTTGTACCGACAATAACGTCTTTTTGCGGCTCGTCTGCCGATACTGGAATATGCTTGCTCAACAACGGCAGGTTATTGAATGACTGAACAGCCTTTTTAAGCTCTTCAGGGTCTCGAAGCAGGTAATAAACCTTTTTCGGCTCAAGTCCAAGCTGTTGATGGTTTGGAATTTCACTGCCGTAGTACGGGTTAACCGTTGCCTTGCTGATGTTTGATGTTTCAACGTGCATACGCCCATCTTCATCATATGAGCGCATGGAACGGTCTTGGGCGAGTGAAAGGCGGTCTCCGTCATAAGTTTTTGTTACATCGCGCCCGTTTTGGTCTGTTATCTTCATAATGCGTATATAGCCTACTGTTTCGTGTGCTTGCCCATCTTCGGCAAAGGGAGTATGATTATTTGCGTAGGAAACAAAACCCGCCGCTTGGCCGTTGTCTTTTGCGGTTTCAATGCTTGCAGGCGCGTTTCCTACTTTTTCTTTACCTGCCAAACGCTGGTTATAGGCAATCATCTCATCTACCGCTTCTAATTCTCCGTTGGGTAACTCTCCCGCCGCTGCTTCCAATAACACCCGATAACCATCAATCTCGACTTGTTTTTGATATTTGTGGAAAGCAACGAAATTATCTTTTCTTTCATGTGCAAGCTCTTCCCTGCCAATAAACCTACCCGTCTGAAACACATCGGCAACAAATGTAACTGCCTGCGCGTGCAGCTTTGAACGACTGGCATTAAAGCTAAGATGGTCTGTACTATCATTGCGGTTGAAAGTTACTTTCTTGCCGTCTGATGTCGGTACTGTTTTACCTTGCAGGTTTTCGGACAGCCATTGCTTGGCGGCGCGGCGTAAATCGCCCCGTGTCGGATTTTCAGGCAGGTTTAATCTACCGTTTTCAGACGGCCTGCCGCTACCGAATTGTCCGTTATCCGCCCTTGGATGTTTGGATTCGTCCCACTCGGCATCCATCGCCAACAATCGGTGAACTTTGCTCAAAATGACTCTCTGTTGTGTATTCATGCGTTGAATCCTTTAATCACAGCACGGCTGGAGCATCTGCAATTCGGCTCTTCTCCTGGCTGAACCCACTTACCATCGAGATACATTCCTTTGCTTACATTAAAGCGTTTACCGTTCGCCGCCACATGGCTAGGGCGCGGTTCTTTGCCTGCGTGTGAGTGAAGCCATATAGCTTCTGTAATGCCAAGCTCCTGACGTCTTGCTTTCTCAATCACGGCCTTTGCCTTGTTGGTTTGGTCTCGTGCAATAAACGCGGCTCTACGCTCGCTTACGCCAAAGTCCTTGCGAAGCTCTTTAGATAACTGCGACATGGTGTAACCGGCATTGACTGAGCGCCATACAGTATCTTCAACACGGCTTAGATACTGTTGCCCAATAGAACGAATCAAGCCGACATTGCCACTCAACGCAACATCAAATGCGCGGCGTGTTGCTTCCGTCTGTGTGAATCGAACCGTTAAGCCGGCACTGCGTAAAGCCGACTGAAACGCCTTGTCCGTATGGCTCATAGAACGATGTAAAAAAGCCCCTGCAATATCAGGGGCTAGTGTTTCCAATCGGTTGAACCAGTAACGGAATAGGCGGCGGATAGCTGCTTGTAGGCCGTCTGAGAAGCCGTCTTGCGCCAGTCCTTTAGGGTAATGACTGTCAATCAGGCTTTGCACGTCCTTGCGCATTTCCGCCAGCAGTTTCTTCAGGCTCTTGCGGTACGCTGCCTCCACTCCGAGATTCGGCATTATCGGGGACAGTATCACTTCGTTGCTCTGTTTCATCGTTCATCCCTAATTCGCCAAAATCATCTTGCATTGGTACGTCGTCCACATCAATGCCGTTATATCCGCTGTCAGTATCAGAAGCCAAGCGGCCGCGCACTTCTTCAGCCGATATAACACCAGCCTGAATATATGCGACATCACGATCCGAATCAGATTTGCGGATAGTGGCAAGCTGCGATTCGTCCATTTGCGCCAACGGAACAAATGAAAATGTGATGGAATCGTCAATCTCGCCGAATAGATGAAGCTGAACCAGCTTTAACACCTTATCCAGTGGGTCGCGCAATATGTTTTCTTGCAGTGCCTTGATATAGTCGTAATAAACGGCTATCTCGCCCTCGCTGCTTGCGTTCAATCCGCTAGGCGTTACGCCCAACAGTTTTACAAGCGGCGTATGGCTAGGCATTGCCAGTTGCTCCTGCGATTGTGCTAACAGGGCGTCTAGTCCGCTCAATGGCGTATTGAATTGGAAAAACTCTTCGTTATCCTTATCCAACATCATCAAGCCGCGATTGTCTCTGAAGCGGTTGTACACCTCAGCGCGTAAAGTCATGTTGACTTCTTCATCACAACCACCTGATAAGATGGTTGACATATCGGTCTTAATACCTGACAGCGAGAAGCTATGAAGCAAGTCACTAACTGAATCAACCGTTCGCAACCAGCGGTCAACATACGGCATCATCAATTGCGACATACTCACGCCGCCAAAGTTATAGGCGGCCTTGAGCAAATCGGGGACAGGTCGGCTAATCAGCGTGAACAGGCGGCTATGATGAATCTCACGCCCCATTACAAACCATGTTTTCGGCTTGTAGAAATCTACCGCTGTCGGGTCTGTCGTATTGCATTGTGCCGGTGCTGTCCACATCGGCTCAATAGGAACAAGTGCTTTCAGGCTGCCTTTGCCAATGGTCTTACTTGTCAACAAAAGCGGATTACTCAGCTTGTCGTCATCCTGACCTTTCATTTGGATCATGATTTGACCGCGGCCGAAGAAGCCGTCCGATTCAATCGCCTTACGGAAAACATCACGAATGTTCAGTTTCTCGTAACACTCTTCAATCTGCTTAATCTTATCGCTGTTGTCGTCATCGCCAATAGATTTAATTTCAATCCATTGTCGTGTCATCTCGCTGGCAGTCGTTTCAGTTACGCTTCGATACTCTGAAATCTGCGCAAGCTCCGCCAATCGCGGATAGCCGATAAAGCCTGTATTAAAAAAGCACCCTGCGCCAAAATTGCCCAAAGTGCTGTTACAGTCCATCGCCATACCGGCAGCGTTTTCAGGAACGACACCAGTAGGAAGCTCCGGCGCATCAAGCCCATAGTATTGAGCAGACTTGTCTGGCAATTCCTGAAGCAGACGGCGCACGGCTTTTACATTTACAGCCTTTTGCTGTTTCTTCTTTTTACTCATATTCTGCTCAAAATGTTTGGGTTAATGTTCAATCCGCCCTGAACAGGCGCAAACGCCATAATCAGCGCATCGGCTCTGTTTGGGCTTGGAATCCCTCGCTTCGCCATATCTTTCTTACTCTCGACCTTTACGCGCCCATTATTATCATAATCAACACGCGGTCGGCTTAATTCTGCTTTCAGGTAGTCCAAATCTTTCAGGCCGCCTGAAATGGATATAAGCTCGTCAACAGGATAGGTATCCCCAAACTCAATGGCTCGCCAAGTCTTGTAAAACCTGTCTCGAACCATCCACCAAGCCTGCGCTTTGATGTTTGAGAACATATCCTTGTTTTTCTTGTCGTCTGTGTACTTGGCTTCAGGCTTAAATACAGAACCACCGGCATTAAAGCCTATCGTCTGCACCTTACCAGTCTTGCGCCTGAACTGCGCTTTCACACCAGCACCAACGCCGATACTGTCAAAGATGATTTTGTCGGCCTTTACGTCTTGCCCGTACAGATAAACCTTGTCGGCGGAATAGATAACGTCTTGGCCGCGCCATTCGTCCATATCGATAACGACTGAACCGTGTCGCAATATTGTTGCACTGGCATCATCGCCCTCGTCCGCTACGTCAAAGCCCAATATCTTCTGCCCAGCCGATTCAAAGCCCAATTTGACATGGGCGTCTATCGCGGCATCAATCCATTTCGGCTTGATTACAGACAGCTCACTATCCGCTACCGGCTCGCCCAGCCATATATGGCGGTAAAGGTCATAGTCTCGCTCACGGCACGATTCTGCCTCTGCTTTCAGCACTTCAGGCAAATAAATGTTGTCCGTGTAGTTGACTACGATGTCCACCATATCGTCAGGCGGATTAATCACAAACCGCTGATAGGTAGGGTCAAGAATGTTTTTCGGGTTCCACGTCAGCCAAATTTCAGAACCCTCTTTGCGGATAGTCGGAATCAGGATATTCCAGCTTTCATCTGAAACGTTTTCCGCTTCCTCAATCCAGCAAATATCAACGCCCTCAATAGACTTGATTTTTGTCGGATTGGTCTTGATACCGTAAAAGAGAAATTCCGAACCTGTCGATAGATGAATAATGCGGTTACGCTGTACATCAAATTCCTGCGTATAACCTGCTCTGTCTATTGTGTCAGACAGCAAAGAGATTACAGAATCACTGATACTGTTTTGAAGCTCACGGCCGCACATAATGCGAAAGCACCCTTTACGGGCAAGCTCAACCAAAACAGTTGCAACCGCCCACGATTTCATACCGCCTCGCCCACCGCGCAAACTTTTGTATCGGTGCTTTTGGATTAGCGGTCTGAATTTAGGATGTAGCTTATTCTTCATCGCTCAAGAACAAATCGGAAAGTTTCACATCAGCCTGTATTGCAAGGTTCCCTGTGATTTGTTGCTCCACTTTGTCGCCGTATTTCTTAGGCGCCATCTTGGACGCCTTCCACTTACGGGCGTCGATTTGCAACTTAGCTTTCGCTACTTCACCTGCTTCAGGGGCGACAGAATCGGCAATATCGATAATCTCGTCAGCAAAACTGTCCGCCTGCTCCTCGCGCGCGCGCGCGTACTGTTTAGAAAACTCTTCATTCTCCGATAGCCACTTACACACTGTAAAAGCTGAAGGCATGCCCTCTTGTGAACAAACAGCCCTCAAGCTCATGCCGTTGGCTATCAGTTCGCAAATCTTGTCTATTAGCTCTTGGCTAAATACGCTTGGTCGCCCGATTGGGCGTTTTTTCTCGCTCATATCGAACTCCAAAAAGAAACCGTCTAACTCCGACCCCTCTCAGAATTAGACGGCAAAACACACTCGACTCACAGGAAAAATGGAACGCCCTACACCAGCAAGGCATAGGGCGAAGTGCAAGAACCGCTTTATAGTCTGTCTTTGCATGACAACCATCAGGTCGGGCAACCGCGTCTCACTCGCACCGCGCTTTGTTAACTTTCTGCCTGAATCACAGGCTATCTTGAAATGCAAAAACCGCCCTATAAAGGCGGTTTATATAGCTATTTCCAAACTATAGCATAATTGTACATAAAAGGTAACATCATGTCAACAGATTAGAACAATTTCATATTAGAAATTTTTTCAGTTTCAACGCCGTAACTGATTTGGTCGCCACGCACAACAAAGGCGTAGTCTTTAAAGCCGGTATACCCGCCATGCTGATTTTTTGCGTTAATACGCGCATTGAAGATATGTCCAAAGTAAAACATACGCGTCATGCAATTACCCATAGACGGGTCAATTTTCGTACAAACCGCAATCCAGCCTTTACGCGCTGGTGTTGTATCAACGCTGCGGATATTTGCAGAATCAGGGTCAACAAGGTTATCGACCGCCCATTCTTTGATTGCTTTCTCAAACTGGCTTGGCGGCATTGGGTCTGGATAGGTCGCGGCGGCTAGTTGCTGTTGGCTTGGCTCAATCGCCGCTGCACAAGCAGTCAGCAATCCTGCAACAATAGCAGTCAGTAACAGTTTCTTCATGTTGTTTTCCTTTTTTTTGTGATCAAGAGTGTTATTAAATTATGCCACAGTGTTTAAACTCGTCATAGAGTTTTATTTGAATAGACTCTTCCAGCTTGGCAATTTGTTGACTTACTTTTTTCGAGTGTCGCCATAATGTCATTTTACTAATATCGTACTTGTCCATAATATCAACCTGTTTCGGTACTCCCCTCAAGATATTCGACACTAGCGCATCACATATCAGCAGATTCACGCCGTTGTTCTGTTGCTCAATATAGGCGGTAATATCCACAATCCCGCTCAAATCCTCGCTGTATTTACACTCAACCACTGCAAGCTCGTACCGATTCAATACGCGCTCAATTCGGCTGATAATCATGGCCGCGTTTGCGTGTGTTTCGGCTTGTGTCAAATCGCCACCGCCACCTGTAACACCCTTAAATTCACACCAGCGCATGACTGAAGCCGTGTTGTTTAACGGCTCCATTCTCACGCCTCTGATTTTATAAACATCCGCTAAAACCTGCTCAACCGTGTAATACATTTTCCGCCCTTAAAATTCCCAAATTAACCCGAAGTTACCTGCCGCCCACGCCTGCAAGCGGTTTTGATAGTCTGTCATCTCTGCCGTGTTTAGCGTGGTCGTGCTTATCGGCGTTTTAAGCTCCGTTCCGTCCGGCATGGCCTTTAACTCATAGCCTAGAAACATTCCCTTGCAATACTCGTGCCACGTTTCCGCGCTGTATCGCCTACCGTTAACCCACGCTTTATCTGCTAATTCGCCGTAGATACTCCATAACCGCCTGTTTTGCTCTACGCTCCGTTTGGATTTGTGCGGGCGGATCGTGATGTCTAAATTTCCGTTTTCAAACCACCCGTTCAGGTTATCCCAAATCGACCGCATGACACCGCGCGCGTTTTGCGGTGTCAGCGTGAATTTCGCTTCGTTCATTTTAGTATCCTGAAACCCATGCCAAACCAAATAACAAAACCCAATACACCAATGACCACCCCAACTACAACCAAAAATATTGCTAAAATCCAACTCATTTAAAACGTCCTTTCAAACTGTCAATATCCATTTAAAATATACTCAACCTGTCCCAACAATTCCCTTTCCGTTCCGTATAAGCTCTCAAACGTTCGCGGTGCGGCGTGAAAGGCTATCCCTACTCCACCAGTCCGATGATGTGCAGGGCATAGCGGTATCGTCTCAAAATGGCTGTTACGCCGTCCCATCCCCGCACCGTTTCGGATATGGTGCACCTCTGCCGGCATGTTGAATCGCCCCTCATTACGACAGACGATACAACCGATAGAGGCCACGCGCTCAAGGTGTCGTTTCTCCTCTTTTGTTTTGCTCATTTATGCGCTCTTTCCGAACAGGGAAAATGACAAAAGCAAAACACCCCAGATAATTGCAAACCATGCAACAACAAAAAAATACATCGGCGTGATTGTCGTTACATTTTTAGCATCAAGCCGAATGGTTACTTTTTTAGTCAAATCCAATTTAATTAAAATCTCAGCAAGAAAATAACCAAAGTGAAGAAAAATTAATGACGAAACAATCGAAAAAATTTTAACCACCTCTAAATCTCCGCAATTCCTATATCAAGTCCGCCATCCTCTCTTGGCTCGCTCGAATATGTTGATAAAATAGATTTGACTTGGTTGTCGTTGTGATAGACAACCCCTTGCAAGGCATCGACAGCGACTTTTAGGCAGTTATCAAGGTCTAGTATTACCTTGCTTGCCGTGCCGTCCTTGTTCATCTTTGGCACTAGGCTGACAAACAGGATTACATCTTTTTCAGACGGCCTAAAACCTGCCCTTTCCGCCGCGTGTGAAACGCAAAGCTTGTACGCTTTCGCTTCCTTGCTTAATACCTGCCGATTCCGAAAGGTTTTCCAGTATCGGTTAGTGCTTATCGGGTAAGGCAGGGAAAGAACATTTGCCCTTTCCGCCGCCTCTACCATTTGCTCAATCGGGATTAATACGGCCAATGCCCACCCCAATCATCATCTTGGTTGCGTACTTTCTTTGCGACCCATTCGACAAACCCGATCGCCAACACCACAACCGCTACACAAATCAAAAATACTCCAAGTTTCATAAATAGCTCCATTCCATGCCGAATTGTTTATAAATCTTCTGCGCCTCGCCTGTTTTCCAATACTGGTTATCCAACAAGGGGAATGCTTCGTTTGCAATTTGAACGGTATCTTCAAGGCTTATTTTCGGCATAACCGTCAAATCCCATACGCTCGGTTTTTTTGGTCGGCCACGCGGATTACTCCATTCATTGCTTCCGTGTTTCGCCTTATATGCCGCTTTTTTACACTCTTTGCACTGCCAGTAATACAACCAAATCCCATTACTGTTTTGATATTTTTGATAAAACTCGCTAATTGGCTTTTCCTGCTTACAGCATTTGCAAACCCTAGACTTAGGCTCAACGTACACCGGCTTGCATGGCTCTTGTTTTACGCCCGTTCGCTTCTCTTTTTGTTTTTTCGCCCATCGTTCGCGCTGTTTGAGATTTACAATCTCACGATTTTCTCGTATGTACTGGTTTTGATATTCAGCCTTGCAGGATTTGCAACAAGTTAAGTATTTGTACTCCCCTGTTTTCTTATCCCGGCGTCTATCCATTTCTGACAACGGTTTCACTTTCCCGCATTTGTTGCATTTTTTAGTTTCCATCTCGTTCTCCCTCTTTTAAATCACGACCAAATTCATCAATCGGCGGCATATCTACCCAAACAGTAATTCCGATCAGTGCAGCTATTGCACCAAGCCCAATTAAAAACAGTGTCATCATTTGCGGCCTCGCTTGAATTTATTGCGTTTCAGCAGTTCCAACTCAGCTTTCAGACGTTGGTTTTCTGCTTTCAGTGTTGTATCTGCTTTGATTTTCGAGATTGCGATAATCTCTGATTTCACTCGTGCAAGCTCTGCGTTCTTCGCCTCAATTTCCGCTTGCAGTTCTTCGATTTTCTGCGTTTGCGCGGTCATTTTTGCCATCAAGCCATTGGAAGTGCGTTTTTCATCGTTCAGACGGCTGATTGTTTCGGATAGATTCGAGCTAACCATTTCAGCCGCTTTTTCCATTTCGGCTTTCTCGGCTTTCATGGCCCCGCTTTCCTGCTCCAGCTTGTGGATCATGTTGGTGTATATCGCCAATATATCCTCATAGCTTTCAGCCGCCGCCATGTAGGTTTGTTTAGGCACACCGCCCAATCGGTAAATTAACCAATTTTTCATTTTCATTTCCTTTTGTTGCGCCATTCTTCAAATTTCTCGCGCCGTTTTTGGATCACGATTTCATCGGCAGGCTGAAAACCTTTCCCGCCGCTCAAATCGCCCTTGTCGCACTGATAGCCTCCGTGATAGAAGCTCGCCCGTTGCTCAGGCGTTTGCGATTTCTCGCACCTTGCAAACCCTCTCATCGGCGTATTTGCCTCTGATTGGAAGTTTGCGTGTTTGCAGTAAAAGCAGGTTTCACGCATTTACTGCTCCTAAACGCTGTAAGGGTCATGTTCTTCATGTTTCGGGGCTTGCCATGTCAAATCCGGCTCTTCCTCGAATCGCATAAACTGCCCTTTCCAGCCACAAATCACAGTTCCCATTTCGCCATCACGGTTTTTCGCGATAATCAACTCTGCAAGGCTTGGATTCTCGTTTTTGTTGTAGTAGCTTTCACGATGGGGCATGATGATGATGTTTGCGTCCTGCTCCACGCTGCCACTGCCTCGAATGTCTGCCATGTTTGGGCGTTTGTCTGTCTGCTTTGTATTGCCCCTGTTCAACTGTGCTACCAAGACAACAGGGATATTCAGCTCGACAGCAAGGTTTTTCAGACGGCGCGATATATTCCCAAGCTCTGCCACTTCGTCCTTACCGGCTCTTGGCATGATGTGCAGATGGTCAACAACCAACAAATCCAATCCGGTAGTGAGTTTTTTCTCTTTTGCCAAAAAGCAAAGTTCGTCAACGTTCAGCAAGTCGCAATTCACGTCAAACTTCCAGTTATTCACTTGGCTGACGTAGATGGGCATGTTCCCGTAATCTGTATCAGTCAACTGCCCTGTTTTCAGGTTCTGCATGGGGATATTGCACTCTGCCGCCATGCCACGCCTTGCCAGTTCAACCGCGCTCATTTCGTAGCTTTGGAAATGCACCGCCTTTCCTTGCTTCAGGGCGAATCGGGCAATGTTTTCAGCCAAAACCGTTTTACCCATTGACGGACGTGCCGCGATCACAATCAAGTTCCCGTCCGGCAATCCGCCGGTCATCTCGTCAAGTTTCATCAAGCCGGTAGGCAATCCGAAACGCACGCCGTCAAGCCTCTTGTCTAAATCGCCAATCAAATCTTCAACGGTTTCACTGAATGTCTTGGTTACGCGCTTCACTGCATCTTTACCAACCGCCGCCAATTCGTCCGCTGCTTTTGACAGCTTCTCTGCCACCGTCTCACCGTCTTTGGAAACCGCGATTTTTTCAATCACCGCCGAAGCTCGAAGCAAGCCACGCTCAACAAACCTGTCGTTCACAATGTCAACATACCGGCTGATGTTTTTCGCGCTTGGCGTGTTTTGGCTTAGGTCAATCAGGTAAGCCAAGCCGCCGGCGTTTTCTGCTTCCCCTCGTGCTTCCAGTTTGTCGTTCAGTGTGATGATGTCTATCGGCTCATTCGCCGCCGCCATATCCAACAACGCGCGGAAAATAATTCTGTGTTGCGCTTGGTAGAATTTTTCAGGGGTCAAAATTGCACATCGTGTAATCGCTGTTGGTTCAATCAAGACACCGCCTAAGATGTTTTGCTCCGCCTCTACGTTCGCCAGTGATTGGACGGCTTCCATTTCCTCAATTTTGTTCATGTGTTTCCCTTTGTTGCTTAATTCGTTTTTGGCGGATGCCATTCAAGGATTTTCACGAAGTTGCCAGCCTTAAAAATCCAGTCAAAGTTCACTGCAAAGCCTGTTTGGTTTTCGCCCATCCAAAACTGATTCATCGACACTTTCCGGAAGAAGCCTGCAAACCAAGCCAAGCCGGTTTCCTTATCCTCGAATCTCACTTTGCCGTTCGGTGCTACCGTTCCCAACATCTCACACCAGCGATTAGTAATAGCTCGTTTGCGTGTGTCGTTCAGGACTTGGACACTTGGCAACCGACCGCCTAAAACTTCGTTGTACAAATCGGCGATTTCCTGACGTGGCACGTTGTCAGCTTTGCGGCGGCGCGGAACATTCACATCTTTCGGTTTTCCTGAAAGGCTACCGTTGCCGTTACTGTCGTTTTTGGTCTCCAGTGAAGTTGGTTCATCGGTTTCCTGCTTGCACGTTTTCGCGTTAGCGGAAACAAACGCGTCAGCGTTCAAATCGTCTTTGCCGTTTCCGGTGTTTGGGGGTAAGGGGGTATTATTTATTCTTGTATTATTTAATCTTGTATTATTACCTTTGACTTTTTCGTCAATAGGGGTCATGACTTTTTCGTCAATAGGGGTCATGACTTTTTCGTCAATAGGGGTCATGACTTTTTCGTCAATCCAAATCTTTCTGCCTTTAATTTGTTTCCCCTCGTAAACCATTTCCAATCTTAAAAAACCAAGTTCTGCAAGATGGCTTACCCATCGGCTTACAGTCTCTTTTTTTGTTTCGTACAATTCAGCAAAATAGCCATTTGAAGCGGTGCAATATCCGAACTTGTTTGTTAGGGCTGATATTTCAGCGAATAGCAAACGTTCTGCAGGTTTCAAGCGTTTTTCATATCGCACATAAGCTGGCAATATCGCGTAAAAACTAGGCTTCTCGTTAATTTCCATCATCAACCCCTTTCACAATTTCAGCCCACTTGTCCAACGCTTCCTGAGCTTTCCTAACATCTTCCGCTTGCATATAAGCCAAGACTTTCAATCTGGCTTCATACACTTTTGCGCAATAAATTATTTGCTTGCACTGTGTCTGTTTTTGGTCTATCATGTTCACTCCTTTTGTTGCAGGCCTCGTGCCTCAACCCTGCCCCACGTTACCGCGTGGGGTTTTCCTTTTTCTGCGTCCTGAAAATTCTTTCAGGAACAATTCTTTATGCTCTAGCTTCACAGAAGCCGGAATCCCTCGCCTACTCCAGTTGAAAACTCGCTGCGGACTTGTCTCAAGCATTCTCGCTACTTCCGAGTAGCCCCCAAGTGATTTGAGTAGTAATTTATCCTGCTCAATTTGTTTATCCATATCAAACTCTGTGTTTAAAATCATTTACCGTAATTAAACACTATGTTAAAACATTTGTCAACACTTGTTTAACAACAAGATGTTTAAATAGTGCAAAATATATAAAATAAATTTGGGAGTAAAAAATGGACGTAAAAACAGCGAGATTGTATGAAGCCGCTGAGAAGCTAAAAGGCGTTTCCGGGCAGTCAAATTTGGCTAGATTGTTGAATGTATCCCCTCAAGTCGTTAAGAATTGGGAGACTAGAGGCGTATCAGCGAGCGGATTAGTGAACGCCGCTAAAGTCATAGGCGTATCAGTTGCATGGGTAGAGACTGGAGAGGGCGAAATGGCGGCAATTAAACAGCCTGAATCAAACGCCCTGCCGCTTGGCAAGATTGATGAATGGGACAACAACACGCCCCTATCAGATGATGACTGCGAAGCCCCACTGTACAAAGAAATCAAGCTGTCAGCAGGCAATGGGTTTGCAGACGATATAGAGGACTACAACGGCTACAAGCTGAGATTTTCGCGCAACACGCTCAGAAAGCATGGCATAAACCCTGCTGACGTGGTTTGCGTAATGGCAGACGGCGACAGCATGGAGCCAGTATTTCCGAGCGGCGCAACGCTTGGCATTGATACCGGCAGCAAGAATATTCGTGATGGGCAAATATATGCCATTAATCATGGCGGTTTACTGCGTACCAAGATTTTGCACAAATTGCCCGACAATAAGGTCAGAATCAGAAGCTACAATCAGTCGGAATATCCTGATGAAGAAGCGAGCCTAGACGACCTGTCTGTCATTGGCCGCGTGTTTTGGTGGAGCGTGATGGTTTAAAAATTCAGGCCGTCTGAAAACAGGCGGCCTTTCGTGCGTCTTATTTAAAAAAGTCGGATTTACAGATTTACACAAAGTGTAATTTTCATAGGGAAAAGAAATGTTGCAGATACAGACAATAATTGACCGTGCAGAGCAAGGCATTACCTAGCCATTCATCTGTATGGCGGAGAATAGTCTGGAATATTTCGTCAAAGGGCTGCATGCCACCCGTGCGAGCCAAATAAACGAATGGATAGGTGGAAACATGGCGCAGGCTTTAAGCTTGCCCGTTGCCCCGTTTGACCTATTGAAAGTCGGAGAAGAGCTTTACGAAGAATTACCCGCAAGGATGAAGGAAATCGGTAAAGGCATCTGTTTCGGCTCGCAGACGCAAAAAGGCTACGCATTGCTTGAGCCGGCGGACATCCCCCGAATCGATATAGTTATGCAGCGTCAAATCGCTACCTTCGATTGGTTTATCCGCAATGAAGACAGAACAATCGGCAACCCTAACCTTTTGTATAGAAATTGCGACAATCCCCTGATCGTCATCGACCATAACTGCGCCTTCGATACCGGCTTCAATCCAAAAAACTTCCTGCAAAATCATATTTTCTCATCGGCATTTAAACAGGTTTTGGAAGACTGGGTGCTTCAGGAAGAGATGGAATTATGGCTGAAAAACGCATTGCCAGCCTACAGAAAAGCGTGTGATAATCTGCCGCTGGAGTGGGCATGGGCAAACGAAGAGCGCGATCTACCCGCCGCCTATAACCACAACTATACCGACGAAACCGTCCGCCGCATTGATAACGGAACACTTTGGAGCATCTCATGAACCAATATGCCATGCGTTTTGCCGTCATACGGTTTATGCCCTATGTCCAAACGCGCGAATTTGCCAACATCGGCATCATCATAACCCACCCCCAAAGCGGCTACTTCGACTTTAAAATCGAACATCGCTACAGCAGATTGAGCCGTTTTTTCCGCCACTTCGAGCCGTTCGTCTATAAAGCGGCAACCCATGCCTTTTCAGAAGAATTACAGCGGATTAAAAAACTGGCGGCACACTCCACGCCCGATCAGATACGCGCCATGCTCGACCATCTAACCCGCCCGCGCGAAGCCCTGATTATGGCCACCCAACCGGGCGTAACCCTCGCCTCCGACAGGGAGCAGGAACTGAACCGCCTGTTTGATTATTTTGTCGCCCACAGCTTTGCCAAAAACCAACCCGAAGTAGAACTTACCCGCCAAATACAGGCAATGTTAAAGCCGCTTCAGACGATATACCCCTTCAAAGAAAGCACAATCGGCGACCCGTCAGGCTTTCACGCCTCCATCCCCTTAGTGCAAAAGGCGGAAAACGGCGAAATACGGAAAATCATTAAGCCGATATATTTCGGACAAAAAGACCCTGCCGACATCTATCACAAGTCGGATAAGTGGATTGCCAGCATAAAACGGTTGCGGCGCAGCGGATACATCGACCGTTCTGAAATATTGTTTGCCTACGAGCCCCCGGAGCATCCAGACAAGGCACAGCAAAAGGCATTGTTTGACGTATTGGGCGACCTGGAGGAGCAACGTATACAGCTTGCCCACAACAAGGACGACGCAATCATCAGAAACTTTGCCTCCGGCTAACAGCCCTCAAGACCGCCCGCATTATGCGGGCTTTCTTTTTGTCTTTCGGTAGGGGTTTACCCCCTTTCGGTAGGGGTTATACCGTTATTTGCTTCACATACACCGCCTTTATTGGCGGTTTTCTTTTCCCGTTCTCGCTAATTCGCAGGCGTTCGCCGAAGTGCTTTTTAAATAGCAAAAATAAATTCTCTTTAAAATCATAGTGTTTAAAAATATTAAACAAGGTATTTAAAATAATGCTTGCTTTTGTTTAAACGCTGTGTTTAAATACACACATCGAAGCAAAACACAGTTCTTTAACAACTCGAAAGCGTAGTAACCGCCCTTCAGGTAGGCAACAAGCCGATAGCAAGACATCGAAAGATGGGGGAAATCGAACAAACGGTTACAGGTCAAGGCCGCCAAAAAGATAAGAGCCTAGCGAATGATACAGCCCCTGTAACAGGGGGCTTATTTAAGCGGCTGGAAACGGCTGTTTAAATAAGCAACAACTGCAACAAAAGGAAACCAAAATGATTACTTTAGGCGCATTACAAAGCCAATACGACAACATGCTTCCTTGCGAGGCTGACTATGACGACGAACGAGTGGAACAGATTGTCGAGGACTACCTGAAAGAGTGGTCAGCGGCTGACCTTCTGGAAATCTTGAGCGGCGAAATCTTAGATGGAGCAGAGGAAGCCCTTGAACGAGAGGCCATCAAGCAGAACAAGAGAGAAATTGCCGAAGCGCAGGCGGAATATGAGTACAACCTCAGAACTTGGAATGACTAGGAGGACGACAATGAAATACGCAATTCGCACGGCTTTAGCCGTGTCGGCCATCACGGTTGCCGCTTACAGCTTTTCCGGCAAAACAGAGAAACCGGCAGAGCCTGAAACAATCAGCCAAGAATCACAAATTGAACAGACATACGAAGCCATGCCTGACGAAGTAAAGGTCATGGGAGATGCGGAGATTAAGCCATGCAACACATTTTAACAGGATGTTATATGGCCAAGCCAAAAGGCCATGACCATATCAGCAAACATTTAGGCGCGCGAATGAGAAACGAAAACGGCGTTTGGCACGTTTGGCAAGACGTTGAAACATTCGCCCGAAACACTCACGCGCTGATTCTCAAGAAAGGCGCAGGGCGCAAAAAAATCAACGAGAAAACATTTAAGACAAAAGCGGCGGCTGAAAAGTATTTCAACAAACTATTAGGAAGTTAAAAATGACACACCCAGCAAAAACAAACGCAATGGCAATTAAACAATTTTTCGACAGCGACGCAGCGAAACGAAAAATGCAAGAACTCATTGGCAAGAACTTTGCAAGTTTCGCAACATCTGCCATGCAGATTGTCAACTCAAACAGCCTGTTACAAAACGCAACGCCAAAATCAGTGTTTAACGCAGCCTGCATGGCTGCAACGCTGAATCTTCCAATCAATAACAGCTTAGGCTTTGCGTACATCGTCCCCTTTCAAAACCGAAAAGAGAACGTTACAGAAGCGCAGTTTCAGCTTGGTTATAAGGGCTTCATCCAGCTTGCACAACGAAGCGGACAGTTCAAACGAATCAACGCCTGCCCTGTTTACGACACGGACGCCGAAGAAGATGTTTACCAACGCTTGACCTCACTCATTCCGCGCAAACCAAGCGGTCAAATTATCGGCTACATCGCCTATTTCCAGCTTTTGAACGGCTATGAGGCGAATCTGACAATGACGATGGAAGAACTTGAAGCACACGCAAAACGATACAGCCAAACATACAAGCGCGGATTTGGCGTGTGGACCGACAACTTCGAGGCAATGGCGAAGAAAACAGTTATCAAGCTGTTACTTTCCCAACAAGCCCCGCTGTCAATCGAAATGCAAAAGGCGGTTTTAGCCGACCAGGCAATCGTAAAAGACGTGGAGGCAGAAGAGTTTGAATATATCGATAACCAATCCATGCCAGCAGAAACACCAAAAATGGCGGTTTCCGATGAAATGTTTGAGCAACTCAAAGAAAACATCAGCACCGGCGATATTGATATTCAGACAGTCTTAGACAGTTACGACTTATCAGCAGAGCAGAAAGCGGAATTAGATAAATTATGAAAATCAGATGTTCATCAATCCACAAAATCATCGGCGAACCAAAAAGCAAAGCCGAAAAAGAAGCCAACGGATTGACACAGACAGCCAAGTCTTACGTTATCGAACGCCTGAAAAATGAATATTCAGGCTTCGAGAGCTTCACAGGCAGCAAGGAAACAGAAAAAGGATTATTGCTTGAAGATGAAGCAATCCGCTGTAGCGGCCTGATTCGCGGTTTGATGTACAAGAAAAACACCGAACGGCGCATCAATGATTGGATTACGGGCGAATGTGACATTTACGATCCGAAGCGTAAAACAATCATTGACACAAAATGCTCATGGGACATCGGCACACATCCATTCTTCCAAGAAGAAGCTGAAGCCAAAGCAGAAAAGGCCGGTTATGGCTGGCAAATGCAAGGCTACATGTGGCTTTTTGATTGTGAAAAGGCTGATATTGATTTTTGGATTTTCCCAACGCCTGAAGAGCTTTTAAAGCCTTATGACGATGTAGCCAATTTGGTTGAAGCGGTTGAGCGTCTGCCGTTTGAAAAACGACTGACAACAGTCACAGTGTACCGTGACGAAAACGCAATCAACCAAATCAAGCGAAAAGCAGAGGCGTGCTTTGAGTATGCCGAGAAATTGAAACAGGAATTTGAGAAAGGTAAACAATGCTGAATAAAGTAATTCTCATTGGCCGCTTAGGCCGTGACCCTGAAGTGCGTTATATGCCGAACGGCGAAGCTGTCTGTAACTTCAGCGTTGCCACTAGCGAAAGCTGGAAAGACAGCAACGGACAGAAGCAGGAGCGTTCAGAATGGCATAACGTAACCATGTACCGCAAGCTAGCAGAGATTGCAGGCAAATACCTGACAAAAGGCAGTCAAGTGTACATCGAGGGCAAAATCCAAAGCCGGAAATATCAAGGCAAAGACGGCATCGAACGCACAGCTTACGAGATTATCGCCAACGAAATGAAGATGTTAGGCGGTAATAGCCAAGCAACGCAGGAACAGCCGAAGTATCCGCAAGGCAATGCCCAGTCTGCTGAAGATATTTCAGATGTCCCATTTTAAACCACCACAGGCAGACGGCCTAAAACGTCCGAGCCGTTGAGAGGACGGCATAACAAAAGGAAACAAGGCGATGAAAGCAAGCGAAATGTTAGCCGCTCGCAAGGCGGCGAAGAAAGAACAAGCCGTCAAGAAATATGCACGAAACAACATCGGCAACCAACGCGCCGACCGCAACAAACTGGCAAATATTGCCGTAATCCAAGTGCAAAACAAGCTGTCATTGCGTAGCGGCGCGCCTCAAGACTTAGACAGCAAGCTGACCGAAAACATTAAAAACCTCATGCACTATCAGGCGTTGGTTTACGAAAACGACCGAACCAGTGTAACAGTGTTTGAGAAACTTGTCCGCGCTATGCGTGTTGTTGCCTGCATCTACTCAGACAACGACTTGAGCAAGACGACCAACGAAGCACAAGCGGCGATTGAGCAGTTATCAGAATCAGACGACATGTCGCCGAATCAACGCCGTGAGATTCTGAAGCCTGTTCTTCGATTGACCGAATATCAGGAAGCATACGGCGAAATTATCCCCGAACGCACCGTTTCAAAAATCGGTCTGTATTGCGCTAGCGTACAAATCGCACTGTACACAGCGAGCCTATACACGCGCCCGAAACGCTACATTCAGGCATTATTCGACATCATCAACGGCGAATCCTTGCGTACGATTGCCAAGAAGATAAACGAAAAAGAAAACGTATTGCGCGAAGAAGTATTAAATGCCGCTTGGCACTTCTTCCGCGTGGCAGAGTGTAACAGTGCCGTTCAGCCAGTGAACAGTATCCCCGAATTGCGACAAGACGGTTACAAGGTGCTGGCAGACTTTGACCGGCTGAAAGATTTTATTCAGACGGCCATGCAAAAAATTCTGATCCCGTTTGAGCAAAATACAGGAATCAGTCTTATCAATTACAACCAATTCCGCAAAGACTTGGTACAAGCGGAAATTATTTAGGATTATCAAAAAATGGGTTACTACTCTTTTCTTTCGCATAATATCCCCATTAACAAAATGGCTAAAATCGTTGTGTATACGCCATCGCAGCCAGAGGACAAAGAGGAAACGCAAGAAGATGAAAAGTTGCTATTAAATACATCAATCGAATCTATCCAAAAGCAACTAAAACAGCATAATGACCGATACAAACAAAACCGCCAATATATTGAAAATGGCAGCTTCAGCAACAAAGAAAAAACAGCGCTTTTACAAACACTTGCCGATGTTTCAGAGCGTGAGAAAAAGCATTTAAAAGACAGTATCAAAGAGCTTGAATCAGAGTATTGGGAGCGTAAAAAGCGCAAAGGTCATACAGGCTTGAGAAAGACAGCTAAATATCAAAATTTACTCATTAATGAGCTATCTAAATTACTGACCGAAGAGCAAATTATGCAAGCCAGTGCCAAAGCAATAAAGGGCATGAAAACCAATGCGCAGACGGCTGAATAACTACCAATCCGACAGGCGGCGGAAATACCGCCTGATGAAGATTAGAAAGGCTAAAAGATGATTCCCGACACAAGATTGGAAACGTTAAAACACTTTGAAGAATTGTTGAAAGATTCCAAGCGGTTAGACTGGTTAATTAAATTTCTTGACCGGTCAGGAGTTTTTGACGGAGACGACATGAAAAAGTTAGGATTTAACGATAAAAACTTCAGAAATCTTATTGATTTAGTAATTGACGTTCCGATTGACGAATTACTGGCCGATTTGTAACAGGAATAAATATAAAAGGGAAAGAAGATGAAAATTAATTTTGAAAATAAATTTGTAATCAAAACAGTAGATAATATTTTTTTAATACTATTCTTTATACCATTAGCCGTATCAGTATTGTCATCTTTTGCAGCTCTTTTATTATTAATTTCGGCGCGTATTTTTTTCTTTCTGGCACTTCTGACGTTCTATCCTATTCTTTTGGTTTTAAAGAAAATTTCAAATGATAAATGGGACCCAGTAAGTCCTTTTAAATATTTAAAATTAACAATCAAACACGCCAATAGCTTCTTTCTTGATATTTTAGATTTTTGCTTATATTGCAAGTAATAAAAGGATTTTGAATGTACCTCACATCTCAAGAATGCGCCGACCTGCTACACGTCAAACGCGCAACATTTGTTAATCAGACGTGCAAACAGGCAGGATTCCCAAAGCCTTTTATCATCTCGCCGCGTAAATTCTTATGGCCGGAAGCAGAAGTACACGAATTTATCCGTCGCCACCGTCAGAAATAGATAAACCGCCGTAACAGGCGGTTTTTTTTCAATCCAGCAAATCGGCAAGTTCGCCAATATCAGGGTTATAGTACACATTCAGCAATATGCGTAAATCCTTATGGCCGCTGATTTTAGCCAGTTGCATAGGCTCAACCTTAGCTGCCATTCGCGTCAGGGCTTTATGGCGCGTATCGTGGAAGTGGAAGCCCTCAGCCCCATCAACCCTTGCCCTCGCACGTCTGAACATCACGTCAAGCGTATGTGAGCTTATATCAAACACAGACCCACTCTCAGACCGTGGCAGTCTATCCAATATCGCCATAGCCTTTTTAGACAGCGGCACGTCTCGACTGCTACCGTTTTTTGTCATTGGCAAATGCACCACGCGCCTGCTCAAATGCACATCACGCCAAGCCATGTTACAGATTTACCCGGCACGCATTGCCGTCTCAATCGCAAACAAGACAGCCAATCCGATGCGCTGTTTTACCGTGATTATCGGCACGCCGTCAGCTACACCAAGCTCACGCACAACAGCCAAGACAATATCGTCAGGCGGTATGTAGTTTCGCGCCTTGCCTTTACTGGGCCGTCTGATTTGCAATAGAGGATTTGACGGCAAAAGCCCCCATTCCTTGACCGCCATTTGACAGACGGCCGACAGTGTTTCAAGCTCACGCCTAACAGTGGCTTCTTGCACTTCTTTTTTTCGATTATCGCGCCATTGGGCAAAATGATGTGGGCGCAAGTCACTGACTTTTATATCAGCCAAATCGGATCGTAACGCACGATTCAGCCGGTATGTTTCCGCCCTATTGCCTCGCTTCGTGGGCGTGATTTCATCCCGGTATCTGGTCAGCAAATCGGCAAAATATAGGCTTTTGGGCGCATTGCCCTGCACGCCGTCCAAGATTGCCGCTTCAGTCCGCGCCGCCCATGCAACAGCATCAGATTTCAGGGCAAATGTTTCAGACTTGGTAACGCCTTTCAGACGGACTTTAACGCGATATTTTCCGTTTCGCTTTTCGATGGTTGCCATTGGTATATTATTGGGACAGTGAGGGGACACGGCATTATATGTTATAATCAATCCTAATCAATCATAAACGATTGAATGGTGCAGATATGAGATTGATTTATATGTATAATCTATTAAAATCAATCATAATCTACTATAATCAATTTGCTGTTTTATTGCACTCCGTCCGCACCATTAACAATAAATAAATCAAGAACTTAAAACACATTGGGACAATCTAGGGACAAAATACACAGACCATCTGCTTTGAGTAGATGGCTTTTTTATTAGGCTTAAATAAATTTAAAACTATATAAATCAGAAACTTGCGGAAATGTCAAAAATTCCCCCGATTTTTTACATATCGCGCGGACGCGGTAACTTTGCCGTTTTGTTTGCAAGAATGGGCGCAACAGTTGCATTTTTTGCAACAACTGCCGGACAACAATGCCGTCTAAAGGGCAGGCTTCGCACTCTGAATCTTCAGACGGCATATCTTTGCCGATACCGGATTTTCAAATTATCCCTTGCACAAGAAGAACAAACGATATAGAATTTCTCTAGGCAGGTAAATCCTGAGCCAACCGCGAAGCCGAAAGGTATCGTAAGCGTATGCGAAGTACGCCGGATTCAGGGGCTGCCCATATATTCAAAGCCGCCGATTTTATGATAAATTGGCGGCTTGTTTCATTTGAAGGTAATATTGATGGATATAACGGTTTATTTGGATGAGAGCGGAGATTTGGGCTGGAAATTTGATGCCCCGTACCGATCCGGCGGTTCAAGCCGTTACCTTACCATTGCCGCCATTGCCGTCGCCCACGAAAAACGGCACTTGTTGAAACGGATGATGCGCAAATTGTATGAGAAAAATAAAATTTCCCCATCCGACGAGGCAAAATGGGCGCATATGAGCCACGAACAACGCATCCGGATTGCAGAGCAGTTGGCGGCATTCAAATCAAAACATGGCGACGACGTGCATTATTACAGCATCAGCGTCCGTAAAGAAAAGGTTATGCCGCACATCCGCCAAGATGCAAACAAGCTTTACAACTATATGATAAAGCTTATGCTTTCTCAAAAGATTGCGGCACATGACAAAGTTCATTTAAATGTTGACCAGCGTTCCATCAAAGTGGAAAGCGGGCGTTCCCTGCATGATTATCTGCAAACAACCGTTTGGTTTGAGTACGACGCGCAAACCGTCTTGGAAACGATGCAATGCAACAGCAAAAACCATCTTGGCGTACAACTTGCCGATATTTTATCAGGCATTGTGCAAAGCAGTTTTGAAGATGGAAAATCAGAACCTTACAATATCATTGCCCCTTGCAGCCATATCAAAAAGCTATATTTTTAATATCCGGGCAACAACAATGCCGTCTGAGATTCAGACGGCCTTTGCTTACTTGAATGTATCAGATAACGCCTTATGCCGCGCTTTGCAGTCATTGTACAACCCAATGACTTGCAACGACCACGGCAACACATCCGCGCCGGTACCGCCCTCAAGTTTAGGCAGGTTTGGGCATGGTTGCACCAAGTCGGCCGGCGGTTTAGTTGCCGTCGGCAATGGCGGCATTGATGACTGACAAGCCGTCAGCATCAACGCAGATGTTACGAAACACAGGCTTTTCAACAATCTTTTGGACTTGCACATATCTCACGCGCTCCTTTTCTTCTCGCACGGCTTTGCCAGTCTGATATGCAGCGGACGATTCGCGGTCTTGCTTCGCTTTCTCGATAGCGGCATCTTTCAGACGGCCTGAAATTTCCGCCGCCATGGATTCACGTCCGCGCTTGTATTGGGCGGCATGGTCGTATTGCCACGCACTGACAACAAGCACGGCGCAAATCAGTACCGCAACCAGCTTCCAGTTTTTAAGTAGGCTGTTCATAGGTTTTCAACATCGCTTTGTAGTTTTTCAGTTCGCTTTAGGCAAACTCAAAAGCTTTAAAGTCGGCGTTCTCGCTCGCCTCTTTGCTTTTGGCTTCCCATTCCGCGATACGCGCTTTCAGAAACTCGATAGGATTCATGATTACGCCTCACTCGCACCATGCGCGGCGGTTGCCGTAACAGATGACAAAACGTAACGTTCAGGGGACGGACTGGACTGCACAGCCTTGCCATCTACCAATTTAGACGGCCAAAAATAGCCGTCAATATCAGCCGCGTTGAAAGGTACGATAGACACGGTATTGCCTTGATTACCGCCCAAGCCCAAAATCTGACCTTTGGCGTTCTTGCCGACCACAAAGAACACATGGCCGCCGCCTTGTCGGGATTTGACCGCAATGCAACCATAGGCAGGTTTTGACAGCTTCGTCAGCCCTGCACTTGCCCACGCTTTGGCGCGATACCAATCCTTAATGACCGCGCGGCCGCTCTTGCCCAAGCAATGACCGACAAACAAGCCGCACCACGGCGTTTCATCTTCAAAATACCAAGACTTTGCCGCGAATGGAAACGTTCCCATATCCTTCAACCATTGCACGATTGTCGGGTTATGTGCTTTAGTGCCGACAATTTCTTTCAGGCCAATGTGTTTTTTAGCCTCTTTAATCCAATCCAACTCTTGCATTTTTTACTCTTCCATTAAAAAAGGCCGTCTGATTTCAGACGACCTGTTGTTACTCTTTGCTATCGATAAATTTGTCAGCCGTTTTCTTGACCCACTTTTTCATCAAGCCCGGGGCAAGGGTCTTGACGGTATCCATCGCATGACCTGTCAAAATGCCGACAAACGCGCCGGCAATAGCACAAGTCCAAACCTGATTAACCATCAAAAACCGTTCCA
>ERZ773061.168-NODE-168-length-28575-cov-16.884397_pt1 | contig 28575 bp, 65 predicted proteins | sample MGYA00580627_ERZ773061 | MGnify/ENA primary metagenome ERZ773061 (study PRJEB29015, sample SAMEA2738119) | human oral metagenome | biome: human oral; feature: human-associated habitat; material: saliva | place: China | collected 2223 ...
CAATACCTTGTTGAGTTCGTTCGACATCGTTACCGGCTTCACGATATAATTTGGCTAAGATGCTGTTAACATCTTCTCCCACGAACCCACTTTTTGTTAAACTTGAAGCATCGACAATAACGCATGGTCGACCAAGATATTTTGCTAACTGTTTAATCAAGAATGTTTTCAGTTATGTTATCGTAAAAGTTTTTTATCTTCTACTTCTTATAGTTTCCTATAAGCTCAGCATACCTTTTTAGCGTATATAAAATAACCAAACGCTAGAGCGGCCTCGTGGTAGAATTATATTCTTATTTAAAAAAATAAGGTTCATCTACTATGCGTTGCCCCTGACTAGAATATTATTTCTAGCCTTCGGTTCAGATTAGCATATGCATTTTATGCACTTAGCCTTCCTGCTTAATTCCGCTCAAATAATCCAGAAGTTCATGGTTTTTCTTCTGGAACGGCACAATCTATATGAGATAAATAGTTTTAACTTTACTGTAGTTCCTATCAAAATAATGTTATATTAAAACATTATATAAAGAATACAATTAATATATAGTTTATTTATCTCTTACAAGTACCACATCCCGTGCTGCCGAGCATGATTATATTGGATTTCTCCACATCAATGCCGACATCTTTTTTCTTAAATGCATTATATTCAAGAAGCTTAGTATGATTAGTAATCGCGACACTAAGAATTTTCTTAGCGTTATCCTGATTGATTACACTTTCATCCAAGTAGGCTTTAATTTCTTTAGGCTTAACATCGGATTTTTGAATCTTAGAAGATTTTTTCTTTTTAGGTTTTTCGTCGTCTTCGTCATCTAAAGATAAGCCTAAGATATCATCGATATCAAAATCGTTTTCATCGTCCTGAACTTGAGACGCCATTTTCATTACGCATTCTTGACAGATGGCGATATTTTTATTAACGGAAGATTGGAAAGTAATATTATGACTTTTTTGATCGTCGATATCTTTACCGCAATAGCTACATTTCATATTACTTTTTCTCCTTCGCTTTAATAATTTCATCGATAAGGCCCATATCGAGAGCTTGTTGAGCTTCTAGATAATTATCGCGTTCACATGCTTCATGAATTTGTTCATAGGTAATTTTACCGTTAGATTTTTCAGCATATTTACGTTCTAACTTTTCACGCAAGCGCTCAATATGTTTAGCGACAATTTGAATATCGGTTTGTTGACCTTGTACGCCGGTTAATGGCTGATGGATCATAACTTCGGTGTTTTCAAGAACACTTCGTTTGTCGCCCATGCTTAACAAAAAGCTAGCCATACTAGCACACATACCCATGCCGACAGTATGAACTGGACAGTTAATAGTGCGCATAGTATCGTAAATCGCCATACCGGCCGTGATACTACCACCAGGACTATTAATATATAGTTTAATCGGCTTACGACTACTTTCGTTAGCTAGATACAACATTGCTGGAACAATGAAATTAGCTAATCGATCGTTAATTTCACCAGTGATGAACAATACACGATCTTCTAATAGTTTATCAAAGAGGTCTACACGGACACCTTCAGAATCTTTAATTACGGACACGGCCTACCTCCTCAAAATTATTATTTAAAATAGTTTTTACAGCAAATATAATCTTTTTAAACGTCGACATATTTTCTGTAAAAATAATAGCTTTATATCGTACCACTTCTTTTTGTTCAGGAGTAACGACAGCTTCTTTTACTTTTTTAGCAGCTTTTTGTTTTTGTTCTTGATAATCGGTTTGTTTATTCTTACGTTTTTCAAGAACGGCAGCAATCTTTTTAGCGCGAGCTGCATCAGAATCTTTTTTAATCTTATTAGCAGAAGCTTCAATTAATTTTAGTTCTAGTTCAGTAAATAATTCAGATTCGATTAATAATTTTTTAGTTCTTGGTCGAAGAATACCGATACCATCTAAAAACAATTGTTGCACTTTACTATCGCTAAAACCGGCTGCACGAATAGTTGCCTTTAGATTGTTATTATAATCTTGGTTAACTAACACCCATAATTTAGCAATACTAACAGCACTTAAGTTATTCCATTCTTTACACCAAGGATTTTTCTTATAGCTTTCTTGAGCAATCATTGCACTAAAACTAGAATATGATTCTTTAGACCAATCTAGTTTAGTGAGATCCTTGATGCGGGTATAAAATTTAGAGATATTATCTTCTCGTTCACCGAACAAGATAACAGCACCTTGTTCTATGATGTTTGAACGCATTGAGTTCCCCCTTGTATTAAATAAAAAAGACTCCTTACGGAGTCTTTAAAATTTATTTTTTCTTATGACGAAGCATTTGAAGAATTTGTTCACCTTCGTCGATTTTATCTTTGTTATCTGGATTATTATTAAAGAAATCCATAATTTGACGCATTAACAACGGTGTTTCATCTTCGCCGAAAAATGCTTGATCGTAAATATCGTCTTCTTTGATCAAATAATTGTAACGATTATGAGTGCGATCATATTCTGCACGAGCATCGATATTATGGTCAGCATCGCCACGCATTTTCATACGTTCACGACATGTAGACTCGAGAGTATTTAAATAAAAAGCATAAACATATTCTGGGAATAGTTCTTTGAGTTCTTTAGTGCCGGCCTCATCGAGCACGACAATATAATTTAAATCTTTATTTAAATCCTCTAAGTAATCTTTACTAATACCGTATGTTTCACCATTAATAGTAGTTTGACAAATATAGTCTTCTTCATTCCAATCTTCTTTGTCGACAAAGAAATACTGATCAATTGGATCGTTTAAACGACGAGATCTTGTCGTAGAAGTAATAATTCGGTAAAACCCTTTTACTTCGAATAAACCAGCTAAAGTACTTTTTCCACAGCCACTTGGGCCAGAAATTACGATAATCATAAGTATATAACCTCGCTTTTAAAAATAATATTATTTTATTATCTTATTATAGCATATTATTTAGTTTGTGTCACGACAGTTTTACCGTCTTTAAATTCGACGTAAAATCGTCGGTCGGCATATTTCTGCATAATATAATCGGCAAAAGGTTTATACTTATCTGAACTATTTTCGTTAAAGTTATGTCGAACTTGATTGATAACCAATACAGACAACTTTTTATTGTTATAAATGAATTCTTGGATCTTATACATATTGTCTCGAGGTCTTCCTTTTAAAGAAAAGAAGTCGTCGATCACCAATAAGCTAAATTCATTCATAATTTCGCCAATATCGTCTAAAGACGACGTTTGTGCGAGATAGTATTCGCCATTAAAATTATATTGAAATAACGAATCAATCCACAATGTTGCAGAATATTTTTTTGCGATTTCATGAGCAATCGAGCTCTTGCCGCTCTGGCTCATACCGTATAATTCGACAACATTATTATCTAACGCTTTATTAATTTGATTAGCAGCCCTACTCATCTGGTGTAAATGTCCTAACGAAATTAACTCTTAAAACAGCAGTAAAGTCTTCAAAAAGGTGAATTAATAACTCTTCCAAACTTTTGCACACATAAGTATTTTCGAATAATTCACCTAAGTATATAAATCTACTTTCAGACCAATCTACTCTTTCAATTCCGTAGTCACTAACGACTGTCGTCGGAACACCGCCACCAATGATCGAACAAATTTTTAATTCGTCGACCATGACAAATAATTCTGTCTCATTTAACGCTAGATATATTTTTTCTTCTCGTTTCTCTCCGCAAGTAAAGTCGAAACACTCAATAATAATGTCTCTAACTTTTTCTAAACTATCTGTTTCTTTAATTTTGAGAGTCGAAATGCATTCCTTAATATGATTTACGACATTCTCTTTAATGTACAACACTAATTCAAAGATATCCTGTTTTTTAAATAATCTTTAACTAAGTCCCAAGAGTAATAGAAGTCTTTATACATGTTGAACGAGATTCTAAATATATCAATGCACTCGTCAACTAAAGCATCTTGTCGACCTATTGTATTCGTTATGGCCTCTAAAATTAACATGACTTCGATCTGTTCATGTTCGACGAGATCTCGAGTCTTCGTAAAATAATTTAACTGGCACAATCTAACAAATAAGTCGATGATATACTCTTTAGGATCATCTAATAATAGAATTTGATTTGACTTTAAAATTTTCATTTAATTTTATTATAATAATCCTCGATTAGATTTAAATCGAAATCAGCATTCAGATCGATTTCGCTGATTTCTAATTTACTAGGATTATTATAACATTGAATGAACAGTTTTGCCAAGAACTCAAATTCCACATAATTATCTAAAAGACCATTTTCTTTAACGATATCGGCAACGTTTTGAGTCGGATTATTGCCCATTAAGATATCTTCACCGACTTTAGGCCGTTGATTAGGTTTAAAGCTATTAAAAACTTTGGCAATGTGTTGAACACTTAAATACAAATTAATTAATTGTTCTCGTTGTTCAGGTTGCATATTTTCTCCAATAAAAAACCGACCCTATTTTTCTAGGATCGGTAAATACTTAACAGATTCGATAGCGGGTGCCATCATTGTGTCACGCAATTCAATATCGTGACCTTTGCTTTGCATATATTTAATTTTCTTATGGAAATCATTTACGATAGATTCTAATATATCTTTATCGAAAACTTTTTCACCGATACGCTTAGCAATAATATTATTTAATGCAACATCGATGTCTTTGTACGTTTCGTTTTCCTTAAGAGAACGATCACGATTAATGACACTATAATTAGTATAGCTTAATAAATATAGTTTAATCACTAAATTAATTAAATTAGTGTTGTTCTCGATATAAGATACGATGTTATGAGAGGTTAAAATTTCGTTATATAAACTATCTAAATTCATGGTTTCTTTTTGCAGCAACAACAGCAGTCATTATTAGTATTGTTATTACTATTGTTTTCACGACGAGACGGACGCCCAGTATATTCATCGAACTGAGAAAACTCTTGTTTATGTTCATTAATATACTTAATAGCATTTTCCTTATCGGTAATACCATGTTCGTGAAATTTATATTCTAAATCTGATACTGTTGTCATCATATTGTTTTGGTAACAGTAGTATACTAATTCTTGTAAATCGGTATATTTTAAAAACTTAGCCGGGTTTCCTTGACGCCATCTTTTCCATTTTTCAGCAAAAGAAGGTTCGTCGATAGTAGACGGCATCGGGATATATCCCTTATAAGAACTAGTTTTAGATTTAGACGTCGACCGCCATAAAATTGCCATTTATTTAACCTTTCATTAGTTTTACTAAATATAATTTAAATCCGATACTTAATCCGGTAACAGTACTTAATAAACTTAATATAGTAAAGAATAAAGTAAATACGATCGGTAATGGACTAGATACCGTATAAATATTAGAGTTATAAAAAGCACAACTAAATACAGCTAAGATAACTGTTACAATATTAATGATACCGACATAAATAGGATATGCCATAGCAGCCATTAAATTGTATTTTTCACGAGTACTTTTAACTCTAATATTGTTAGTTTCGATCAAGATGCCGATGTAATTAATGCTATTAATAATCATTAAAACGAGCATCATCGATACAGAACTAACAGCTAATTTAAAATGCGTTGCATCATTTGCGATATGACTTATGATTAGACTAACTAAGCATAGAGCCGTAATAACTAATGCAACAATAAATTCACGTTTTAAAAACGTTTCATGAACATTTAAAAATCGTAAGTATCCAAAGATATTACGATCTTTAAATAAATCTTTTTCTTCCATTGTACCACCTATCAAAGCATACAATATGCAAAGTACGCCGATAAACGGCGCAAAATTTATAATTCCTTGCAGTATCCATAGCAAGAAAAGATATAATATTATCATTAAAATTTCTCCGCTAAAAACAAAGTTTCTAGCACTAAGTTGTGTGAGGTGAAGTGGACACAGAGGCCTAAAAAGTCTTTACGCTACGACATATACTTCGCCATATTGGCGACCGAAATTAATTGCTTCTTCATAAGAATCCATGAAGATATCGACAACTCCATGGATACCAGGAGCCATTCGGTCGGCTACAACATAATTGTAACCGTTGATATTTAGTACTGTGCCTAAAGCAAAATCGTTGCTCGCAACGGCACCGACATAAGGATACTCACCATTGGCCATTACAGATCCAGTGTGAGTATAAGCGGTAAGTTCCATAGCATTAGTATTTGGTGTACACAACAAACCTAATACCAATGCAAAAGACGCTACTAAAAACTTTAATTTATTCATAGAAAAGTCTCCTAACTTTCTGTTTCGTCTTCCTATCATTATTTAAAAATTTAAATAATAAGTTGTAGGGCGACATGAAAATTAGTAAACTTTGAATGCTATTCACCTAAACAAACAAAGCCACTATTTGAAATACTTGTTTTTACGATATTATACTACCGAGGGCCAAGTGGAGGTCGATGGTCTTTAAATAAAATTTGTGCTGGTTCTGGGAGCGCCCAGATTAAAAATAAACTAACTACCAGCAATATAATAGACCAAGTCAACAAGCTCTCCACTTCTTTTCTGTGTTTTCCTTGCTCATCTTTAGCAAGACTGAATACTCCAGCAATTATTAATGTAATACATGCACCTGAAGTAAATACAGCTACAAACATTAATATCTGGACTACAGATACCACAAGGAGTTCGTCTTGAGTCATATAATACGAATTCCTTTCACAACAAAAACTTTTGCTAAAACAATTTAGCACTAAGTCTTTAGCGAAGAAATAGTGCTAGCACTATTTATATTACACTTAAATTAAAATTTAAGGTATACGAGCGACATCGCACGGGTATTCCCAGTCGACATCGTCAGTATTCAGCCAATTAATAATATATCGATCACCGTTTTTATCTAAACCTTCTGAACATAATTTATCGCCAGATACAACAGGATCGGTTACAAAATCTAAACAATACACTTCTTCAAAATACTTAATTTTCATCTTCTGCGAATTTCCATTCAGAGACATTTACGATAGGATCGGCACAAAATGCAGTCTGGAATGGATCGGCTCCTTTCTCACAGAATAGTGAATTTTTTACGACAATTTTACAATCTGGAGCAATAATTTTTAATAAGTATTGTAAAGCGGAACGATACCAGTATTCTTCGTGTATTGTTCCAGAGCAAAAATCTTTAAATAAATATAAAATATATTCTGGACAATTTTCTTTAAAATACTTAAATTGAAAACTGCTAATAGCCTTATTGTTCCCTTCGGTCGGTAAATCAGCTGGATAAAATTCAATTAAGTTAGGTGATTCATCTTTGATTTCACCGTATGGAGCATCGAAATTGTCTTGAATATATTGTAAGAAAATTGAGCCGACTAAATCGATCGGAACACAAATTTTCTTATCAGTATTATCTTTTTGTTTCTCGATCGTAGTAAACAGCCATTCAATAAACTCTCCTTGAGTCATATGCTTTTCAAGATAAGCAAGAGCTTTTGAAGGAGATTTGGGATCGATTAATTTAGCTAATTCGTCTTTATTAACCATTATTTAACCTTTCTAACAAAGTTATTAGGAACAGATACTGTAACAAGTTCTTCGGTAAGAACGACAGAATTTTTACCTTTCGGTTTTAAATAAATACAATTGTATTCTTTTCCGCCGGCAGTAATGATTACTTTATCGCCGAATTCAAATGTTTCGATATTAATCTCACCAGTTAAGAAATCTTTAATACTATATTCAGTATCTTTTCTTAATTCAGGACAAGCCTTAAACATTTCACTTGTCAAGAAATTAACTTCGTCTAAACTTTGTTGATATCCATTTTTAATAAATGCGACACCGAAATCATCGATAATAAACTTGTCGATATTTTCGTTAAGTAAGCTTTCTAAAAACCATTTAAGGTTGTCATTAACTTCAATTTTCATTTAGATTTTCCTTTCTATTAGCCTTTATTTCTTCTAATTTTTCTGTAATCAAATACATAATTTGAAGAACTGTTTCTGCTTCCGCTAAATCTTTTACTTTAAAGCTTATTTTTCCTTCGAAAAAATCGTCTCTTACTAGACCGCAAGTATATTCTTTTACTAGCTCTTCTTTTAAACCAATAATTGTTTTAACTTTAAATTTAATAAGAATATTTGAGTCTCCATATGCAGACAATTCTGTGTCTATAATTCTTTTATAATATGGTGGCTCTTTAGTTAAGCAATACTCTGTTTCAGATTCTTTTTGTTTGCTCATTTTAAATAATAAATTTAATAGATCGACATATTTTTCTTTTAAGATATAATTCATTTTATCACCTAGCTCTTTTAAAGCCACAACGGCTACGAGTTTTTCCGCCTCGATTTACACATGTTTTTAAACATAGTTTACATGGAGAATTATATGGCGGTTCACAATATCGATCTGGATTTTCAACCCAGACTTGTTTTCTCATGCCTATCTTATTAGGCAGTTCTTCCCATTTTTTCATTGTGAAATATCTATGCCTTTAGAATTAGCCCATTCTTCTGTGGCATATAATTCAAAAGTGATATTTTTAAATTCACTTAAATATATTTGAATTAATTCATGAACAAAATCATATTTTAATCCACCGAGTCCACAGCCTAATGGAGGAATAGCAAAACTAAGATGTGAGTTTTCATTTCCGCTAAATTTAATATAGAATACTAAATTTTCTAAACCAGACTCAATATATCGATATTTAGAAGGATCTCTCCAATGATCTTTTGTCGGAAAATTAATGATCGTTTTACCGTCTTTAGCTTTAAAGCTGGTTAGATTGCCAATGCTTAAACTGCCATGCTGACAATCTTCTTTGTATGGACCAACAGATTCTGGATATTTTTTAGCAATTTGTAATGCTAATCCTTTTCCCATTGTGCCAACGCAGTTTACTGGATTAAGGATATATTTAGCTTCTGTATCCAAAATATTTCCAACTACATATTTGAACATTATTTTTTCCTTTCTAATTTTTTAAACGAATAGCCATCGCATATAGCAATTAATACGGTAGATATAGCCTGTAGAATTAAAGCAAATTCTATCGATATAGAATTATTAATCCATACACCGATGCCAGATCCTATTAAGCTTCCCCAGAGCATCCAACTTCGTTGAAGAACTTTAAAATTTGTTAATTCATCGCCAGAAATATTTTTATTTAAAACATCACTTAACATAATAAACCAGATGTTATTTAATAGACTATTAATAATTGCTAGCCCGATGAATCGGACATTAATATATTCTATTCCTAAAAATATTATAACTATATATAGTATACTATCTAAAGCTAAAAAATATAAAGCAAATTGTTTAAAATGATGACGATATGTTTGATTACTTAATAGGCTATTTACAATAGCTGCCAATCCTGCTTCGATGAAATTAGCCAAGCTATATATATTCGGGCCGACTAAACTCATAAAATAAATATGTACAACTGGTGTCGTAAACCCAAATATAAGATTAGAAATAGCCTGGCTAATAATCATTAACCATTTAATAGTATTAGACATAAGTTATGCTATCGTTACTTTCTTCGGGATGAATAAAGCACCTTTGCCAATCGGTTTAATTACTTTATCACCAATAACTTTCTTCATAATCTGATAAGCAGAGTTAACATCGGCATTGATCTTTTTACCTTTATTAGATACGAATAAACCACGATGTTGACGACGAGCTTTATTAGCATTATCTTTAATAGGTTCTTCTTTATCCAAGTAGGATGTGATACTTGTGTAAGACTCTTCAGTCTCGATCACTTTGATGCCTTGATATTCTGCTTTATATTTAATTAATTCGATAAGTCGAAAAGTCGGAATAGCGACAAAATTCTTTAATTTAGATTCTTGTTTTTGTAGTTTATTATGTCCAATAATAATTTGTTTAACGTTATGTTCTAAACAATAATCGATAATTTCTTTAGACGCTTTATGCATATATGTATTGAAACGATTATTACGTTTACGATATAATGTTTCGAGCTTGCTCGACATATATCGATCGTTACATTTTTTAAGTTCAGATTGAACTTTGTCTCGCTTATTATTAAAATACAAGTTCATAGATTTAAGCGGGCGACCATTAATTAATAATGGACGAATACCACGTTTATTAATAGCGACAGTTGCTAAATTATCGAGCCCTAAATCAATGCCTGCAATATTGCCTTTAGTTTTTTTAGATAAAGATTCAACTTTGTATATGACCTCGACTTTATATTTTTTCTTACCAGGAAAAATTCTTACATGAGCGATATCCAAATCACCAACATAAATTTTATCTAAATTTAACTTTGTCGGGAATCGCATCATACCATTTTTAATGGCACATTGAATTCCACGAACAAACACCATAAATTCTTGATCTTTTTTATTATAACTAGGAATTTTAGGTGCCCCTGTAAAACTAGATTTATTCTTTTTAAAAGCCTTTAATGCCATTAAAAATGCTTTAAAGTTTTGTGCCGCTAAATGGATAATCGATTCAGCATTAGTAGACACCATTTTATTCATATTATCATATTCTTCACATTCATATTCTTTATGGCGAAGAATTTTAGTAAGATCGAATTTAGACGGAAGCTTTTCTTTATTAGTAAAAGCTTGTCTTAAAATATATAAAGCCTGATTATACAAATTATTAGATAATCGAGCTTCATTTATTAATTCTTGACTCGGTACAATATAATGCACTCGAGTCCTATATGTTACATTTTTCTCTTTCTTCATTTTTTCTCTAATTTTTGATTTTTTATCGAAGTTTTTTATATTATACATCAGACAATATAATTATCGTTAGAATCAAATTTTCGTATTTTAATAAATAGTATGGTCCTAAAACATATATTATTATGTTATAGGAGAAAAGAGGATTTTAGAACTATATAATAACAGTACTTTATGGAGTTTATTGAGTTATCTCGATAAACTTCCAAAGGGATAAAACTTAAGCCCCATACCGACTAATTAAAAATATTGTCGGTTACAATTAAAAAAGAGCGACCACCTTAGCTACTGGTGATCGCTCTTAATACCTTGCAACATTCCGCTACAAGTTTTCCTGCAAAGTTAAAGCATATGTCTAAATCTTCTCAATGATTTGCATCCTGTTATGCAGGCCTAACATCTCTGTTAGGATTATTTATTTAAAAGTTAGTATTTTTTAGAATTATAGATATAGTTTAATACGCCGATATTACATACAGCATATCGTCTGTAATTTTCTTCATTACTAGCTTTTAAACCTGGTACATAAATAATGATTTTATCTCGACGAATATCGATACGTTGTTCGCCCATTTCGCAAGCAACATAGTTGCCACGATTATACATTGTTAAAATGTTAGTCTTAACTGCGGGCCCATAACGATGACCGTTATTTACGCTTTTAAAAATATGATTTACATATTCAAAAAAGCCTTTGTTTCCGTCATGAGGACGGATTTCGACTGTTTGTTTGACTTTAATAAAGTCACAGTCTTCAAGTAGTTTGTGGTAATCCATTAGAGTATACTCCATTATTTAAAATAAAAATATAAGCTTATACTCTAATTATATTACTTCTTTTTAGGTAATGCAACGTTATCCCAAATATTTCCGATAACTTCGTAGTGGCAATTTTCGTAATTTTCGCTTGCAAAGTTAATTGTTTCTTCGCCTTCGAGAAGCACTAAGCTACCATTATAACTATCAAACATAACTTGAGCTTTATCTAACTTAATTTCACTACCATTAATAGTAGCACTAAAGTTAACTAAGTCATCTAAGAAGATTTCTTTCTTATTGCAATCTAAATAACCAGTACTTTGACATACAGTTTGTTCGTGTACTGGCCAAACATTCTTTTCGTCTTTAATAACGATCTGACGTTTTTTAATTAAATAAAAACCTGTTTTCCAGGAACGATCTTTATGACAACGAGCTTTATATGTTGGTTTCATTATTTACCTACCTTTTGTTCTGCTAATTCTAAAGATTTTTGAAGACGAGCCATTTCTTCTTTAAGACGAGAAATTTCGTCGTTGCTATCAGCTTCGTCACTAACAAGTTCTTTAATTTCTTCAGCCGTTTTTTTAAGTTCGGCTTCATTAACAATTGGTTCAGCTACTGATGCAGACTGATTATCGATAGCTTCAAAGTCTTTAGAAATAGTTTTAGATTCTTTAGAAATAACTTTCACAAGTGTAAGTACTAAAGTTACACAAATATTTAATACAAAACCTACGATAACTCCGATTTTTCTACATACTGCTTCTTGATTGTTCATGACCAATAGCCTCCTTAACAAATTGATATTTTTCCATTGCGATCTTAACGCGATCGATATCGACTAACACATTATATTCTTTACCGCCAATTTTAAATAAAGAATACTTATTACTTTTACATTGCTTAATTAAATCTTGACAAAATCTAATTAAAGCATCAAAATCGCTATATACATTCGTCATACCTTTTTCGCCGGCATATTTTAATTTATTATCCGGGAAATATGCTCGCACAAGATTAGTATGCGGTTTTTTATTTACGCTATAAATGCCGATAAACTCGGCAATTTCTTTAGATGTTTGAAAGTGGATATTGCTCTCCACTTCAATATAATATTTATAAGTCATTATTTAACCTTCCATTCCAAGTGTTTCCTAACACTTCTATTTTAATATTTTCATACAATGGATCGACTAACGCTATTGTATATTCATTATTTTTAACGATTAGTCGTCCATATACATTATCCATTAATACGGTAGCCGGGTTTAATTTAAATTCGCCAATACCGGGCATCGTACATTCAAAACTTACGATATCAAATAAAAAAACCGGTACTTGATTAAATACAAGTCCGGTATGTTGACATAAAGTCTTTATATTAATTTCATGTTCACCGTCATTATCGACGATATAATTTTTGTTATCTTTAAACACATATGATCCGATATATTCCTGTAAACGGCTATCATATGCTTTATAAATTGGTAGCATTCTGTTTCCTTTTAATATTTAAATCCACAGACATATTACGGATTTTCATACTTTAAAAAATGTGAAATGTCGATTTTCATACTGTGTTAAATTATATAATTTCATTTTATCATTATATAACAAGCAAACGCAGTGCGGTATTTTAATATCAAATTAATATATAGCTTCAAAACTATATATTAACAGTACTTTATAGAGTCTAAATTAAGTTATCTTAATAGACTTCTAAAGGGATAAAATTTAAGCCCTATACTAGCTAGAACAAGGCATCACTAGTTACAATTATATTCTTTATATATGCAAAGAAAGCACAAAAATGATTTCGGGTCGGAGACCGGGGGTGCGGGGGCTTGCCCCCGGAAGAGGATAAACGTAGAACGTTACTTATCTTCTTTCGGGAACAATTCGTTTAACACTCTAGGAGTATAATGACGCGCTGCCTCAACTTTGTCGTTCTTTGTTTTAACATGTTTAATACTTGCATACAAAGATTCGATTCTGCTTTGAGCCGCAGTAAAATCTTTAAAGACTTCGATTAAATCTTTATATTCACGACGTTGTTTACTGTAGACGTGCATTAATTTAAATAATTTAACAGCATCGTCTGGTGATACTTCATCGTTAAATTCACAAAAATGCTTTAAATCACTTAATGCACGGTCCGCATTGCTCAATCGACCATTCCATACTTCGTAATGATCTAAGATGTATTTCATGGCAGATTTGCCTTTAGTAATTGCGTCGACTAAACTATTTCGATCCCATTGTTCTTGATAATCGATAGGTTCTTCGACATTATTCCAGTCGATTTCCGCCATTGTATTAGGAGTACTTTCTTCTGTAACAGCCTTTGGCTCACAATTTAATTCTACTTCTTGTAAAGAATATGGTAAAGAATCAGGAACAACTTCTTCTTTTTCTTTGCGTTCTTGTTCAAGTGCATGAATCTTATTAAGCAAAGTATTCTTATGATCTTTATTATTTAAACTTTGAAGCAATTTATCTGGATTGAATGGTTGCCTGTATTTTCTTAATGACCAAACTATGACACTCACCCTCTTTCTTATTCTAAACACAATTGAATATACATCCATCGTAATCGTTCCAATAATTGATCGTTCGGAACGTCTTCATCGATATCTAATTGATTGGTAAGCATATTAAACGTTATATAGCGACACTCCCAATCATTATCAATATCGATAGTTAGTTCAATATTTAATACATTATCTAAATCGACATACACATAGAAATCACCATATTCTGGATAATGGTAATTCCATGTACTGTCTTCTAATTTAGATACTTTATTATAAATATCGAATAACATTTGTGAAATTGGTATACTATTCATTATCGCCTTTCTCTTTCGTAAAGTCTCCTACCAAGTTCTTCGAGTCGGTTTCCTAATTCTCTGAGGCGATCTCTTATTATTTCGCTATTTTCTTGAAAACGTTGTTGTCGTGCAAATTCATTAATCTGTTGATTAATAATTTCTCGTGCTCTTTCTTCAGTTAACATATTTTGTCCGCTAAGCTGAACTCGTTCAACACGATTATTAAGAAAAATATTCTGTGCATTAAAGCTAACAACTTGATCATTTGGATTAGCTCTTATTATATTTTCTTGTCGATTTAAATAATCAGAATGCTGAGTTTTATGCCTTTCAAGATCATTTATTATCGCCATATAGAAATTATCACTAATATTAGTTCCCAAAGGCCTTACTCTATTTAAAACTGTGTAAGAATAATAACTTAATTGTTTTACAATATTAGCAAATACAGCTTTTAATAAAGGTTTTGTGTTAAGTAAAGCAATTAATTCATTATGATCTGAAAATTGATAAATAATAATATCACTTTTATTCGTTTTATTGACAGCCTTTATTTTAAATTTTTGAGGAGCACATTGAATAAAATAATAAAATCTTTCTGACGAACAAATATAACTATAATGAATCGAATTATGATAGAATCTTTGATAATTATTTTTTAAATAATTATATAATCTAATAACATTGTTTTCATTCATCTCAAAATTTCCTTTCGAGACTCAATGATTTCACTTTTGCCATTCTGATAAATAACGATACCAGAATATTTAATATTGTTAGCATGATCGCTAACACTATATTCGATATCGACATTATATCTAGTACTGATGTTAGATAACATTACGGTATTCGGCTCATAATCGCCCTCGGCGCTAATCGTCGTAATACCGTCTTTAAATAATACACTATTCACGTTGTAATTACCTAAAAACATATTATTATTAACTTCGGACATTCTAAGTGCCTGAAGTTTACTATTTATACCTGATATTTTAAAGAGTCCAATCATCGTTTTATTTCCTTCCAAAAATATTTTAATTTAAGGTTATCTACCATTATATTATATACTAAATTAGCCCTCTTTAAAAGAGCTTTTTCATCGCCACTAAGTATATCTTGATAAATAGTTCCATCAAAAAGCACAGTTATAGAAGGATGAGTTTCTTCTGTATAATAAAACGAAGAATAGTCTTCAATAATAAGTGAAAATTCATTAGCATAACGATTAGTAATATATAATACTCGATTATCTGGTAAAAATATCTTACTATGATTTTTAAGAAGTAATATTTTAGCAACCTTAGCTAATGCTACAGATTCTTCAGATTTCATGGTTTTTTAATAACATAATGGCAATTTCTAAGAAGTCTTCTTCGCCTTCTTTTTCATAATAGAAATTAATAGAAGAAGCCTTATTATAGATATTATAAGATATTACTAAACTATTTAAAATATTTTCATTCCAATTAAGATCTATTTCAATATCTTTACGATGCTTTTCGATTGTTAAATAATAATTACCGCGCTCAATAGTAACTTTATCTTTATCAGAAATGATGTCCTGCAAATTGGCCAAAAGTTCTATCTGCTTATTTAACAGGGATTCCATTCGGATTCAACTCCTTTCCTTTTATTATCGGATAACTACAACTATAATTTCGAGAAATATATAGTCGTTGATAAATTAAAATTAATGCTATACAAATAACATCGATATACATGTCGTATATCTCTTTTAAATGAGAATACGTTTCTAGGTCTATTTTATCTTCTTCTGCGAAAAAGATAAGAATATTTTCTTCACCGTTTAGATAACCTGAAACTTTTATAGGGTCATTTTTATTAAATCCTGGATCAAATACACTAAAATAGATTTGATATACATTACATCTCTTATAGATAGTAATTGTATAAGATTCTCTATTATATTTAAATCGATAAGTATCCATTCCAGCGCTAGTCTGTAAGAATGGCAAAACTGTATTGTATAACGTTTTTGCTAGCTTTTGTTTTCTATCGACAATATTTTTTTGTTCGGCTAGTTCTTCTTTTTTTAATTCTTCTTTTAATTCTTTTATTATTTTTTTTACAACAGTATCATGTTTTACTTCTTGAAATACAGGATAGAATAAAAAAGAAAATAAAACAGCCAAGAAACATAAATATAATATTTCTTCAACTTCGTTCATAGCAGTGTTTTAATTTTATCGTACAATAAATTTAAATCGTTAACATTGATATATTTATTAGTTTTATTATTATATACTCCACGTTTAGGCAAACCTTCACATGGATATTCGATACCGAGATCGAGAATATTCTTTTTGCCTTCAGAAATTAAAATAGCTCCACTATCAAATTTCTTTTTATCACGATTATCGATAAGAACATCGAAACCGTCAATATTAAATTTTTGAACGCCTTTAATTTTTTCAAGACCGTTTACAATTTCTACGATTTTTCCCATTTAATTTTCCTCCGTTTCTTCGATAACTCTCTTTAAAATATATAGTTGATTTACTAAACATTTTTCTAGCAAAGGCAATATAGCTTTAAATTCTTCATCAAGCTTTTCCTCGGTAGATATATGCATATCTACTACTTTATTATCAACGAAATCAATAAACAAATATGCTTCTTGACAAGTTCCAAACTTTTGATCGAAAAAATCTAAATAAATCAGAAATTCATTAAAATTTCTTTTATCGTTTATACAATGGTTATAGGTTATTCTATTAATTTGTATACCGATTACATCTAGATTTAATAGAAACAAGTCTTCTTCTTGCAATATGCCACGTGAGTCATCGGCAAGTTCTTTAAAAAATTTAACTGTAAGGCCTTTACTATATTCTTTATTAAGTTTAATATATTCAACCATTGTCTTTTCCTAACATTTTTCTATAGTAACTTAAAAAATAATATAGATTATTTTCGAACAATTTTAATGCTAAAAATAACCAATCGTATGGATCATAATATATATTTAAAAATCCTTGAATAGCACTTCCTTGAAATTCTACTATTTTAAAGTCTGCTAATATGCTTTCAGATGTATCAGTATTATGAATAGTTACGTTAAAACTATAATAGTTAGGAGAATCTTTTGTTATAGACATAGAGCATTCTTCTATGCTCAAGGATATGTTGATATTTTTATTTCTAAATACATGAATATCTTGATATCTATGTTGAGTTCGAAAAAATAAATCATATAAAAAATAATCAGGAATTTTACTTAAGTTTTCTTTTTTTATTTCATACCGTATGCTCATTATTTTTTTTCTTTAATAGTATAATATTTTCGATGATAACACATTATGAGAATTATTTTAAATAAATTAAATGGATTATCGTGATACTGCATATTATATTCTGACGATATTAACATATTTTCAATAACTTCCATATCATAAATATATCTTTTAATATCATTCTTCTTAGATGTCAAAGATATTTTAGCCGACCCGCAATATCGGTCATACTTAATCCAATCCTTATCGAATTTAAAATAATTACCGATATATTCATTGCTATGTAAAACTTCTTCGGCAAGTTCTAAAATCTTTTTGCTTTTAATTTTTTCATGAGGCCACTCGGTCAAATTTATTGGACTATTCATTATTTAACCTCAACGCAAGTTTATTTAATAATATTTTCTGAAATCTATTCACCATAGAAGGCTTTTTATTGCTAATAGTTACATAAGCATATTCATAGTCTTCAGTATATTTAATGTTAATAGATTCAAATTTCGTTGGATTCATATTATCTGTAATACCGATAAAATTACCGTTAGTCGCAAAATCTATTTTTCGGTCATTGTAAATATAACGGGCGACAACCTCATTAATTCTTCTAGGTCGATTTTCAATCTTAACAGAATAACATATATTATTAACTAAAATTTCTTTAATATTATTAATAATTAAATCGAAGAATAGTTGAACTCTTAAAGAATTTTTCATTGATTGAATATAGAGTTTCTTTTCGGCTATGCTTAACTTGATAGTATATTCTTCGTTAATATTTTGTTTTTCGTTACTCTCTGTAACAGAAAATAATATATCATTTTTATGTCTTCCTTGAATATGACCAAGAAAACGATATTGAATATGATCGATATTTTTTATTTTGCCGTTTAAATCACTATATTTCATAGCAACAAATACTTGTGTGTATTCATATTTTTTTAACTCAATTTCTGTCCATCCTATTCTTCTCACCTCCCATTTTTATATAATAAATTATAGAAGTAAATACATTAGAAACAAAAGCTTTATTTGAATTAGCTTTAGGAAATGCAATAACGATATCGTCATCACAAAATCTGCCAACATAAAAATATCTTCTGTTTTTATTGTTGTTAGAAAAAGATCCGCCACTTCTATATCTAATATTTAAAAAACCATAAGATTCTTCTTTTATATTGAAAAAAGTCGATCTTTTCATTCCGTCCATTATATATTTTTTGGTATTAATATTTTTACACGGAACTGTTTTTGTAATAAAGATATTAAGATAATCCGTGATTATTTCTTCGTAATATTCTTTAGAAAATTCACTATCACAATCTATATGGTTATTTTTTAAATCGTATACGAATGTTACTTGTTTTTCTTGTTCAAGAATACTATTTCTAATTGTTATTTTTAAATTTAAAAATCGATAGCCAAAAAGATATACATTTTGACAAGTGTATAATATATTTTCATCTTTTGACAAAAAAGTATATTTCTTTTGATACGACGTGAATGCCCACAATCCGAATAATTGGCCATAAATTTCTTTTTTTAAATGTTCTGGATATTTAATTCTCATCGCAGTGCCCCACAAAAGACAATTGCGACAAGAATTAATAATACCAGCGACACTAAGATGCCTTCATCTTTCATTATTTAACCTCTTCACAGAACTTAAAGTTTAAATAATCAGCTAATACAGTACTAATCATATTATGTAATACTACACTAGTATAAGAGTCGTTATATTGAGTTTCTGAAATATTATCGAATAAACCTAATTCGACTACTAAGAATTCTTGATGTCGATTAATATTAATTTCCATGTAGTTATGTTCACTAGCGATCGTTAGATAAAAAGATTTTAATTCTTTATTAATTTCGCTAATATAAGATACAGACCAATGCTGGCCCCAATGAGGAATGCTAACTGCTGTTTCCATTCTTCTTGTTAATTCTTTATGTAGTTTTTTAAATAAATCCTTGCATTGTTTTTTATTATCTAAAGTGATTTCTGTTGTAACCATAATATAAGCCTCCATTAAATAAGCAACATTTTTATATATACTAATTATAATAATAAACATAAAAATACCGCCTATTTTATAATAGACGGTTAAATAATTAATCTTTTAATAACTGACCAATAATTTCTGGCAATATTTCCATAAGATCTTCAAAATCTAAACAATATCGTGGTTCACAATCTGGAATCACATGAATACCGTTGTGATCTAAGAACGTATAAATGTAAGCATCGTCGATTAGGCCTTCGCCATTATCGACACCCAACTTAAAATGATCGTACCTAGGATAATTGATATTATTATCGATACGTAAACTATGGATATTTTCTGGACCATGATTATTATTTAATTTATTTACTAACATGCGATATTTATCGGCATTAAGCTCTAAATATCGGAAATCGATTGTTATCATTTTTTCTTTTCCTTTGGTTGTTTAGTTTTGAAATTGTTATATTTTAAACCATCTGAAGTGATCTCAGCAGACGGTTGTTTGAACGTAATTTCTTTACCTTGGTCTTGTGCTACTTTGTATGGAAATATATACCCATTGTATTCGGGCACATCGGTAGCTACAGCGCCAATAGTAATTAAACTAAACGTGCTAATTAATATAAATTTTTTAATCATAATTCACCTTCTGACTGCCGCGGTCGCGCGAAAAACGCGGAAAGGAACCGCGAAAGGATTTCGGGCCGGAGGCCACTTTCTAAAATTATATTTCTAGATTAAATCTCGCTATAAATGATTTCTAAAAATAATTTAAATTCAAGCCACAACAAACTAATTGCAATCATAATAAAACACCTTTATTTAAATTAAACATTCATTTCAAAATGAGATACAGAAATAGTATGTCCTTTTTCATCTTTAATAATATGCGCTTCATTAGTAGTCGGACTCAATAAATCTTTACGATTAGGTAATTGTTTACGTACTAACGTACTAACAATATAGTATACATGTTCTTCGTATTCAGGCAAATTTTCTACGAATGGTTCGCCATGAGTGCATTCCGTTTGGAATGGACCAATCATACCAAGATACTTGTAATTATCTTTTACTCGAACTGGTGGCACATCGTTTTTAGGAACAATAACGACAGTAACACCATTATCATAAACTACATCATGTGGAGTTAAATTAATAATAGTATCGCCATTTAAACTAATAGATTTTAATTTCATAACTAATCCTCCTTATTTACTTTAAATAAATATTTGTTTACATAAAATGGTAAGAATGTATTATATACAGTTTCTTCATATTTTTTAAGTTCTTTATGGCTCGCTTTAAAAGTAATAGTATTGCCTTCCCATATAATTTTAATATATTTTGAGTCGCCATTATCGGCTAATTCATAAAATGTATAAAACATTTCGGCGACATTAATGACAGATTCATTGCGCCAGTTATATAGATCTTTATTATAATACCTAGTTTCATATTCATCCTGAAACTCACTAACTGGCTTATCATAGAAGTTAGTCAGATACCAATCAATTCTACCATGATATGGATCTAAAATATCTTCTGTGTAATTATTTGTAATTTCATTAAAGAAATCAGAAGCCATAGCTTCACTCGAAAAAGTTATTTTCATTTGACGTTCCCCAATCCATTTCATCTGAATATTTTCTTAAAGATCCGATAAAAGAGAATAAGATATTATCTAATATATGATCATCAATTTCATGAGTAGTATATTCATCTTTATTGAAATCTTCATAATGTTTTAAACAGCCTGCAATATAAGAAATAAATTCTTTTTCGTTTAGAAAAAATGTTGTAATCGTCATGCAGTTAACATCGCCATACTCATAATCTGCTAATTCTACTTTCATGCGAATAGGGAATCTATCTTTCCAGTCTATTCTAAGGCTAGTGGAGTCAAACATGAAAGCACTGTCGACGTCTTCCCAGAAGATTTCTTCTAAGCAGTCTTTAAATAATTCTTCGTCGACTTTGTTTAACCTAGATACAAGCTCTCCTTTTTTAACTATAGTTTTCATTATTAATCTTCTTCTTTGTTTAAATAATGGAAATAATCTTCGACGGTTTTTATACATGCATTTAATAGAATTTTAAGATTATCATGAGAAATATCTGTTGTACGATAATCGCCTTCTTCATTTAAATAATGCCTTATGTGGCCGACAGCATAGAATATATCTTTATAACCTTTATCTAAAAAATATGTGACTTGAATATAATGACAAGAACTATCGTCTTGATCCCAGAATTCAATATAAAATTTTAATGGTTTATTGCCTTGCCATCTAACTTGAACTGAAGATCCATCGAATACAAAATAAGAGCTTAATGCATCATATATAATATCGAAGCAGTCGTCCATTAAACCAATATCTTTTTCTGGGAAATCCCATGATATTCTATCAATCTTTTTTATAGCATTAATTTTAATCACCACACTTTATTTTCATGAATTTTGTGTAACACATGATTAATCATGACAGATTCTTTTGTCAATTCATCTCTTAGATCTAACAAATTAAATAAATCTTTATCTAAACTCATATAATCTTCTTCGTCAGTTAAATATATGAAATAAATATATTCTTCTCCTGGTTTGAAATAAAAACAAATTGTACCATATTCAGATGGAATACTAGGATCATCAGAATCACTAGCATATCTCCTTTTACACGCAAATTTATAATATTTGCCATTAAAATTCTCACCTAAATAATTAATACTTTTATCGTCGACATAATATGAAATAGGACCATAGGCATCATAATCATCAAGTGTTTTAATAAAAGTATAGGTAGTTAAACCAAGTTCTTCTTTCTTTGCTTCTATTTTTTCATTCATTTTTAAAATAAAACTTTCTAAAAAAATTCATTGCTTCATTTAATTCTTCTCTTGTCTTAATTCTTTCTCTCGCTAATGCAACCATAGCATTAATACAAAAATGCATATATCTACCAACTACGTATAATTTAACTTCTTCTTCATTTGGAAAAATAAGTCGATCTTCGTTAATTAGTATAAATTTTAAATCGAAAATGTAACTAATGTCACCACATTTATTATAATTAAAATCGACTGTAAAATTAATAGTATAATCTACAGATTTTCCTCTTATAGGTTCTTTCAATTTCTTTTGAAATGAAAAATTGGAACGAATTTTTAACATATCACAAGAAGTCCAATATGCAAACGTATCTTCTTGTAGAATAATTTCTTCGTTTTCATGCATTAAACAATATTTATTATACATAATATCACCATAAAGCAATATCTAATGCTTCTTTTAATAAATGATTGAAGCATACTGAAGTTTGTGCCATTAAAATATTTAAAATATTCGGCGACAATATTCTTGCGTCTGCGCCATTAACTTTATGATCGTCGATATGTACAGTAATACTAGTTACTTTTTTAGAAAATCTATTATATTTAATTCGAATAAATAAATTAAACTTATATTCGTTATCGTCTTTATAGTGAGATATAATATACATATTTTGAAAATAAAGCAACTCCGATCTATTTTCTATATATGGTTTATCTTTAAATGTTTGAATTAAGACTTTTGGAGAATCGCTATAAAAGACTTGTTTATATCCTCTTTGGAGATATCTTTCAAGAATCTGATCTCTCGTCATTGAAGCACCTCCTGACTAGCTCGTTAATGCAGTGACTAATATAAGATAAGAATATTTTTCTTTCTTTAAGTGTATCAATAGGATCATTAAAATATAATGGTTGTACACCAATAAGATCGCCTACTTCTTCAATGACCGCCATATAATGAGGCTCATAATATACTGATTGAATTTTTCGATCTTTTAAAATAATTCTTACTTCGATATCGGCTTTAACGTCTTGAGTCTCAAATTTTTTATACATCAAGAATATAGCTTCGATAATTATTTTATCGTTAAATCTATGTTTATTAATAACGCTGTCGAGATGAATCAATAGTTTATTATTTTCATCGACAAAGAATGGATTAAATTTACCACCGAAAAATTCGACTTCGTCTACAAAACTTTTACTTTCTTCGCTTATATTAATCACCGCCTTTCTCAATCTTTTATTATAACATAAATAGTCTTTTTTAGCAACAAAACCTGCTATTATTTTAAATAAATATTTCTTCTATAAAGCGAATGTTTGTTCTTATTTTAAATCGCTCAGCATCCATTCATACACTTTCTTAACCTGAAAGTGCTCGAGCTTACGTAACTTTTGATCGGGATAATATCGGTTCATATAATAATTAAGCTTACGCGTTACTTTATTTAACCGATATATCTCCGAGATTAATTCTTTTCTTTTCATTATGATATTAATAATCATCTTCTTTAAAATACCAACCATATTTTTCTAAAGACTCTTCTGTTAAATAAAGAGCCATTCCACTTACGTCTTCTTTTATTTCTCCGTTATTAAAACGAATTACAATGTTATTAACATAAGTATATTTTCCATCTCCGGCCCAATTGTAATCTAAGATTTTACATTGACGACCATCTTTATAATAAAAATCTAAATTTCCAAGTTTAAAATCTTCGATATCATAATCGTCGAAATTATACATTTTATCATCAAGACAATATTTTTCTTTAATCATTCTAGCAAAAACATCTTGATATTTTAAAATTAAATTTTCATTCATTTTATTCACCTATAAAATAATCATGATAGAATAATTGTTTATATTCATTGTAGAACAGTGGAATATACACTTTATCGTATCCTTCATACGTATTAAATGATATTTGATCTTCTCTAACAAAAACATTTATTATTAAAAAATAATTTCTTTTTTTATTTAGATATGTAACAATAGCTCCATTTTCTTCTTCATCGATATGATGAAATTCCCATGTTCCGAATTCTCTAAAATCAAAAGATTTTTCTTTGTTCTTTTTTACGGTATCAATAAATTCAGTAGCGAATTCTTTTGTTTTAAATTTTATATACATAATAGTATCCTATTTTATTCATTTAAGAAATAAATTTCAAACATTCTTTCTTGAAAGGCATCAATAAAAGCATATGCTTCAGAATTATTTTCTGAATTTTTATATTCAGTTATTGATTCTGCTTTAATAATATTATCTTCTTTAGTTAGTATTAATGTTAATTTTTTATTATATGAATCTTTATAATGTATTTGGATATTATTTTCAAATATATTATGATATTCATAGATCTAAAATGTTTCATAACACCAAATTTGCATATCGATATTATGTTTTATTACACTAAAAAATGTGTCAGCAAATACCGATGTTTTAAATTCTAAGTTAGATATACTTTTATACATAACTTACCTCTTATAGATTGTCTAAATCTTTTAATAAATAATAGATTTCTTTAAAATAAATTTCTAATTCGGCTACAGCAATATTATCTTCTTCGGTGTACACACCATATTCTTTTCGAATAGGAATAACATTTTTCACTTCTTCACTAAGATCTTTATAATTAAATTTATAATCGAAGTTTCGTAAGAAGCAATCAAGCATTTGTAAATCAGAATCGAAGTCGCCAGAATCTAAATTATATAGCATTTGGTAAAACATATTTAATTTAAATAAAATGCCGTCTTTATAAATAATTTTCTTATCTTTAAATTCAATAACTAATTCTTTTTTATGACGATCGTATCCATATTCATCATTAATAAAGACTAAGTCTTCAAAATATTTATTTCTGTCAAGAATTAAACAATCGATATTATAAAGAATTTCATCGATCTTTTTCATATTTTTATAGGTCATAGTCATATCCTTCATTCCAGCGATACTTATTTCTACCATAATAAGTATCGGCGCGAATAATATTTTTATCGTTAAATGCATTTGCATTATCTAAAATATATTGCTTAGTCGGAACATATTCAAACCATTCTCCACCATCGTATTCACGACGATAGAATATATAGTTTTTAGTATAAATAGTTAATGTCGGATTAACTTCTTGAGAACCTAATCCGTTATCATAAAAGAAACGTGGATATTGAGATTCAAATTCTTGCCAAGTAAGAATAACATATTGTTTAAAGTTCTTTTTAACTTCCATCGAGATGAACTCAATGTCGTTAACCGTTAAAGATAGTTCTTCTAGCTTATTAATAATTTCGTCGCAAATAAACATTATATTCACTCACTTTCATCAGATAACATATCGATCCAATTTATAATAATATAGATTAAAGCTATTAACCATATTATAAATACAATAATTAAAACTAAACGAGTTAACCAAGTGTTAGCGATAATCTCCATATGGGCCCTCTTCTTCTTTACTTACGAGAGCCATCATAAACATATCGCCAATAAAATCAATCCAATCTCCTCGTAAATTATCAAAGTCTTCAATTTTAACTTTAATAATTACATTATGTTGTTGATTTTTCTTTTCATAAGAAGAATATAATACTAATTGTTCTTCGGCACTATTATCGTACATAATATATTCAATACAGCTAAAAGATAAACGGTATTTATCTAAAAATACCGCTTCGTTATTTACAGTGCATTTATTTAATGTTACTGTAATAGATAAAATTTCATCGCCATAATTAATTGCTTTGAAGTTTTCTACACTATAATATTGTTTCATTAATATCTTCCTTCTTTATAAATTACTTTACTGTAATAGTGATTAAATCAATTCCTAATGCATAATGAAAATACATAGTAATCACAAAAGCACTAATAAGTGTTAAATAAAAAAGCCAATTGATAATTTTATCCATAATGTATACTCCTATTTATTTCGATATAAAAATCGTGAAGATCGCCCGCTATCGCTATTAAATTGTTTTGTATAAACGACAGCATTTTTCTTTTCGAAATAATATTGAAGATTTTTTATAGTTAACTCATTTAATGTTTCGCCGGATTTTTCGCCTCTATAATCTCTTTTAGAGAATATATATCGGCTTAAAGTATCTTCGTAGCCAAATTTTTTATAAGACAAATCAATCATTTTATTCATATGAATTAGGATATATTTATTCGTCATACAAATGTCGACTCTAAATAATACATTTTTAGGATATAGGCGACAAAAATTAGTAATTTGAACATTAGGTAACCATTTATAATGATTAAATTTAAGATATTTTTTACCAGATTCATCGACGGCAAAATCGACATTTTTATTATCGTCGACAAAACGAATTTTAAATAATAAATATAATAATGTTATATATTTCTCTAAGAATTCATATATAAGCATACTATATGCCAATATGTAATATTTCATCATTCTTCCTTTCTTTTAACCAGTTAATTATATCATATTCTTCGATGGCTTTTTGTGTTTCTTCAGCATAATAAGTTGGATCGCCATATGCTTCTTCCATTTTTTCTAAATGATATAATTCATCAGCTTCCATTACCGCTACGCGATATTCGCCATTAGCTAATCTATATTTATAATAAGCTAATTGTAGCTGAATATTAAGATTATGCATATCGGGCGAAATGCTATAACGAAACTCGTTATTCTCGTCATAGTAATAGGCGACTAATATATATTTTTTATCGTTGTTCATTATATTCACACTATTTAAATTTTATATAATCCTTTTCTCTAATATCTTCCCAGAGATATGTATACATTTTCTCGACTGCATTCGTAGTATATTTCATTCTTTCTATCGATTCTTCTATTTCTTTTGGAACAGGCATATTGAGATTATATTCGACGGCAATAGTCTTCTTATCATAATAATACATTAAATGAACGAATAGATAGTTAAATATATCGGACTCAAATTTTAGATATAAACAAAAGCTTTTAATAAAGTACGATTCTCTTTTCCATGTTCTATCCATTTGAGATATAGATATTTCACAGTTGCTGTCTTTATATAAATAATCGCTCAATATCGCTCGCCGCCCCTTTCATTATTTAACCATTATTCAACAATAATATTATATTTTATATTAGGAATAAACAAATCGACAAGTTCTCCTATAATCCATTTATATTTAGATTCTTCTGGAATTAATCTTATATAATTTTTATATCGTTTTATAGTCACGTGGCGGGAAACACATTGTTCTTCCAGCCCAGAATCGTAAATAACCATAATTATTTTCTCATTAGGATTTTTATGTATTTCTATATTAATAAATAATGGATGTTCTCTAATTCTTTTAAAAATATCTTTATCGTTAAAAGTAAACGCCGAAGATGCATCGGCTTCGCTTAAGAATTCTAGTACCATAATTTTATGCTTCTTTTTTAACACAACCATCTAAATCAACAATAAATCCTTTAGGAATAATCCATTTATCTTTAGGTGCTACTGGCAAAATACCGATTTCATCGATATAAGAAAATTCTTCATCGCTTATATTCTTACCGGTCATAATTTCATAGTCGGAAATTAATTTGCCACTAGGTAACATTTTATTTTTAATAACGTGATCATAGTTTTTCATAATTATATTTCTCTTTTCTCGGCAAAAGCTCCACAAAATATATCGCCAATAAAATTGAACCATTCTTTTTTAATTTCTTCAGATTCTTCAAAATCTTCAATTTTAATATTATTAATAGAATAAATGTTTTTATTATTTCTTTCATAAGGAACGTATATCGATAATTGATATTCTTTATTGTCGTCAAATTCAATATGTGTTATATCGCTAAGACTAATAGCCAAGCTGCCAAGTATTACGAAAGTAGTATTAATAGCACATTTATTAATTTTTGTCGACATGTTATAAACATCGTTATATTTATTTTTATCGAAATTTTCTGTCGTATAAATTTGTCTCATTTTAATTTCTCCTTTGATGTTAATAATATAGGTATAATAATCTAAATAGTACACATACTATAATTATAAATAAAATATTGTATACTGCTAAGTTTGAATTTGAAATAATAAAATCGGGCCGCAATTAAATTATTCTTTATCTAACTCTTTATCTTTCTCTAACTCTTTATCTAACTCTATCTCTATCTCTGTTGGACATGAGTT
>ERZ773061.175-NODE-175-length-27876-cov-4.682937_pt1 | contig 27876 bp, 38 predicted proteins | sample MGYA00580627_ERZ773061 | MGnify/ENA primary metagenome ERZ773061 (study PRJEB29015, sample SAMEA2738119) | human oral metagenome | biome: human oral; feature: human-associated habitat; material: saliva | place: China | collected 2223 ...
CCCATAACATGATTCAAAAAAGTTGATTTCCCAACGTTAGGACGTCCTAAAATAGCTACAAAACCTGATTTAAATGTCATTATTTTACCTCTATTATTTCCATTAAAACAGCAGAAAATCGGCAGTCACCCCCGATTTTCAAATCTTTAAAAAATCCAGTCCCAAATTTTGGGAACAAAAATGATCAAACCTGTAATCACTGCAAAACCAGAAATCACTAAAACAGCTCCAGCTGCCATGTCTTTAGCATTCTTAGCCAACATAGAAAAGTGATAATCACTGGCTAAGTCTACTACATTCTCAATGGCTGAATTGACAATCTCAAATGAGACAACCAAAAAAATACTCAATAGCAAAAACAGCCATTCTATGGCAGAAACTCGAAAAATCAAACCCGCAATCACTACAAGAACAGCAGAAAAAGCATGCTTTTGCATATTTCGTTCTTCTTTAATAGCGGTAAAAATCCCTGTTAAGGCAAATTCCAAACTCGAGACGACATCTCGGTTTTTCCATTTGCGTTTATTATTCCCTTGTGAGTCCATAGGCCGTCAAAATCTCTTCCTGTAAACCAAACATTTCTGCTTCTTCTTCCGGTGTATAGTGATCATAGCCGTTGATATGCAGAAAACCATGTACTGCCAAAAAGCCCATTTCCCGTTCAAAGCTGTGGCCATATTCTTCTGCCTGCTCACGCGCCTTATCCACCGAAATGAACAGCTCACCGATATAGGCATCAAAATCATCTAACATCTCAGCCAGTTCAGGATGATTCAGCAAATCCTCCTCGTCAACAGCAATATCTAGCTCAGGCTTGTATTCTAGGCTGATAACATCTGTTGGTCGGTCCGTATCTCGGTATTCCAAGTTGAGCTCATGACTACGCTCATTGGTTACAAAAGTCACAGCCATTTCTTTCTTTTCCTTGCCCGTCTTTTGGGCAGCAAATTCCAAAATATCTTGGGTCTGTTTGATGATTTCTTCTGAAACCAGACCCGTTTCATCAACTATTTCTATATACATAATGCACCTGCTTTACTTGTATCACCTTTATTATATCATAATCGAGGCTAGATAATAGCTAGGAATTTTCTTTTTTCAAAATAGCAGAGCAGATCCGTCAAACTCTCACTGCAAAAAAAGAAGATATTTTTATTTTTTCCCTTCCCAAAAACTTTTCCTTTTACTAGCTGCTTTCATTGACAAAAAGAAAAGGTTGGGAAGACCCAACCTTGTTCTACAAGATGCTAATTGCCGTCTTATTATACCTAATTTGTCAGAAATTATCTGGACAAAAAACCTGATTTTACAGGCTTTTTTATTTTTGTCTTCCGTTAAATAAAGTTAACTTCTGAAATTATTTGGGGCGAATTTGGGGCGAGGGGTTATTTCGTTCAATCTCATACATCAAAATTGAGTGATGGATAATATCCCGTCGTTTCCACTCTCTGACCATATAGTCTATTACTTCTGGATCTTCAGCTTCAAATGCAAGCAACAGCATAAGTCTAATAGTGTATGTTCCCTTTAAGATGGGAGCGGTATAAGTCACATCTACCCAATGCTCAAAGCCTAAATCTGTATGTTCTACGCTCGCAAGTTTAATGTTCAAAATGTTCGTTTTAATTACCTCCACCTTATTTATTCGTAAAAGTTTTCGATAAAATATATTTTTTAAAAAAATAAAAAAACTCTTGCATAATGCGAGAGTAGACACAAACTTTAAACAATCTATCAAATGAGCCTTCGCTCTACTTCGATTGTACGCAATTTATTGACCGATAGTCTACCACGGTCTGAGTCATAAGGAGCGACCCTATAACTTCCGTAGCAATTTAATGACTAGGTACGACTGGTTACGTCCAACTTTCACCCGACATTCAGAATATTTGTTTTAGCATAACAATATCAGTATCGTTCATCTGCACATTTGGGCTACTTGTACTTATCTTTAGTGTTATTGGCTGAGTGATCAGCCTCAAGTGCAAAACAGTTTATTTTAGCGTTTCTAGCTTGGTTCTTATTGCTACATAAGGCCTTGCTAGGTTATTCTCTCACTGAGAGCGTCTATTGTCACTGCCACCGTCTGATAATGGTCTAACTACGCACAATCTCTATACTATGTACACCCTCAATCTTCTTTCACATCATGACCTCTTCCGATTACCCGAAAAGAGAGTTGCTTATCTTCCTGCAATATCTCACAACAAGCGCAACGGGAATTATGCACATAATCCAAGCAAGGTATCACCCTATCTACACTTGGTTATTTAGTAGATTGTTTAAAATTTGTGTACAATTATTATACCACTATCTAGTAAATAAATCAAAAGATTTTCTGTTATAATAGACATTTTTTAAATTTTCCGTTTAAACGAAAACAGACTGGCATTTCTGTCAGTCTGTTATTTTCCCCAAAATTCTTTTTCTGCGTTTTTCCTGAGAGCGGCAGCCTTGCGAAAATCTTTGCTGGATCCTAAATATTTTGGTTTCTTATCAACATTGATAAAAGCTTGATAGCTTCCCTTTCGCTTATTAAAATAGACCCCTCTAACGCCAGTCGTACTTTTCGCAGTTGGCTTCGTGGATTTTAAACTTTCAGGATCTCGAATAGAGTCCATATAGCCCTTAGATGCTCCACGGAGACACCCACAAGAAGTATAGTGATTGATATCATTATTACTCAAAATCAACTCATTTCCGCAATGTCTACAGATACAATTCCACCACACACGCTGATTCTTAGAGTATGCTCTATCAATAATCTTGAAGTTATCCGTTTCTGTTCCAGATAGGTCTTTGAATCGTTCACGTCTCCTCTCGTCATTGAGACATCCACAAGATTTAGTTCGGCCGTTCTTTAAATTTTGAGATTGAACATGTACTCTATTTCCGCAACAGCATTCGCACAACCATAAGACTCTCCCTGTATTGGATCTTGAGCCATCATCAGTAATAACAGTCAATCGACCATAAATGTCTCCCGTCAAATCAATCTTTTTCATTTTCTTCACTTGCCTTTAACGTGTACGCTGCTTCAGTAAGTCTATAACCAGTTACTATCGTGAGATTTTTGACTTTTCTTTTTCCTGTCACTAGAGCTGAAATTGTGGGTTGAGGGATCCCGCTAATTTTTGCGATTTGATAACCCGTTGCATTCTTCAAAAGCCACTCAATTTGCTTTGTATCTACTTTCATGTTATACTCTTTCCAGGCGGTTACTCTGCCGCCTTATTTATCTTACACCCCCCTCAAAAAATGAGGGGGTTATTTGCTTGTTAGATGATTTCCGCACGTTCAACGTGTTCAAATTTTACACCATCTTCTAGGTCATCTTTAATATCTGAGATAAGTTGATCTTCATAACCAAAACCAAAATAGAAATAGTAATAAGTTACGACTGCAAGTGCATCTTCTTGAGAAATGCTTTCAAGATATTCAGCAATAACTTTCAATCCGTCACCGTAAAATTCAGATTTACGGTTTTTGTTTGAAATACATTTTGCAAGTTCTTCTTCTGGATCGAATTCATCATAAGAAATTTCAAGTTGTACAAGCAACTCTTTGAATTGTTCTTCGGTTACTTTATTTTCGAAGACTTCCCAAACAAATTCTCCAACATCTCCACCGTTTTCATAAATTTCATCATACTCATTTTTGTAATTTTGTTCAATGAAATTATCTTCGACAAAATTTAGTGTATTTTCATCAACTAAATTTGAAGCGGTAGCGTAGAGTTCTTTAAAAGTATCGCAAAGTTCATAGCTAGTATTTTCAACTTGAAGCTCACCGTTAGCGAATTGGTTTGTTTGGATGTAAAGTTTTTTCATTGTAAGTTCCTCCGTTTTTGTTTTATTTATCTTACAAATATAGTATACAACATTTGTTATATATTGTCAAGCATTTTTACCAACTTTTTTTAAATATTTTTATTTTTTACAACAAAAAGCCCTACCAGCTATTGAGCCAGTAGGGTTGAATTAAATTTTTAATATTTCTGTTTTTATTTTTATTTTTTAGCTGTAGTAATTTACTAGGTCGTCCTTATCCCAAACTGAGAGCCAGACAGTGCCGTACTGACCGAATTCAAAGCTTCGGTAATAATATCCTCCGTAGTAGCCCCCGTCACCAGTGTCGGTGATGTGTACTTCGTCCACTTCAAAGCTAAAGTACATGCCCGCTTTAAAGTCTTTGTCTTCGCCATCTGGAACGTGGTTGCCGTTTTCGTCAACCCAATTCACCAAGCTAACAGGGATTCCGTTCTCTGTCCAGTCGAATCCGACAGGGCAGAGGTAATCGCACTTGATTTGGTAAATGTCGTTAACAAGCTGTACGTCATTAGCCAAATAGTAAGCTTTGCTACTTGGTTTACGCGAGCTAGACGGAGCTACTGCTGTGTTAGGTAGTGGTTTTTCTGGTGCGTTGCCATTGTAGCGCCATACCTCAATATAAGTTGGATTATTAGCATTGTAGTAATGATCCCACGGATAAGTATTGATGGCTTGCCCAGGTGCTCCTTGAGTTGAGTAATCGCAACTGATGAAGTTAACTGAGTCTAGCATTGCTCCGACGTGCCCACCAGCACCGCCAGAACCTGCCATGTCTGCGCTCCATGACATCATAACAATGTCATTGCGTTGCGCGTTCCAGTCTTCGTTTCGGCTGATGCGTACCCAGCCCACTCTTGCCAATTGAGAGCCAAGGGTCACAGTTGATGGTAACCCTTGGATAGCAAATCCATTGTCTTTCAAGGCTTGGGAAATAGTCCCTGAACAGTCGCCTGTCCCGTCTGTGCCGTTACGACTACCAAGCATTGAGTAAGTAACTGCTCCACGACGAGCTTCAAACCAGCTTGCAATATCTGCCATGTGTTTTTCTCCTTTAAATTTGTTAGTCTTCTTTTAGTTCAGAAAGGTTCATCAATACACAAGTCAGGCCTGAGAGAGCAATTGTCGAAGCCACTACAGCCCAGTTTACTTCAGTCAATAAAGCTGAAGATCCGATTACACCAAGTGCTGCCTGAGACATTGTTTTAATTACTTTGATACCTAATTTTTTAGCGAATGTTTTCATATTATATTTCCTCTTTTCTTATTTTATCGATTGCTAGTGATTAAAGTCTTAAGCTCTCTTACGTCTTCGCTCAATACCTTAACTTGTTCTGCTAAGACCAAGATGGCTTTGTTTTGTTCATCGTGATTGTCCAAGCGTTTACTGGCCGAAGCCTTAAATTCTCTTAGATTCTCGATGTCCTTTTCCATGATAGTGTTTCTGTTCTCCTCTTTTGTGGCCCGATCCCTCATTGAGAGATACAGGCCTAAGACAGGGATTAGAGATAGCCCCAATTGCAAAATGAATCTTTCGTAGTCTGGCATAAGCACCCCTTTCTATTCTTTAGGCATCTTCCAAGGGAATGCTGCACCAACGCCAGCGAGCTCAAGCGAACCGCCTGTTTTAAACTCAGATACAGACTGGCCATCATAAGTAAAGTCTTTGTTGACTTGCACCAACACACGCTTACCTTCTCCGTACTTCTCCTCGTGCGAAGCATCTTCAAGGCTAAACACATCGTAGGCATGATATAGCTTGCCAGTTACTGCTGGATCAATGAGCTCCAGATAGCGTTTGTAAATTGTAGGGTCTACAGGGTTATCCTTGTTAGTTGCTACAGCTAAGACAGTAGCTTCTGCAAGCTTGGTCAGCTTATCCACTTTTTCGTTTTGGTTAGATACTGACTTGTCAAGTTCTTTAAAGGCATAAGCTGTGTAGTGCTCTTTAAAGAACTCTTGCTTAATCATTTCCAACAGCTCATTCGCCTCTTTGTGCGTATGGTCACCGTCTAGCGGAAATGCAGCAGTCGCATAATACGGCTGTTGTTGATAGATTGTTACAATTGTTTTAATAACCGTTCCGTCAGGGCCGTATTGTCCAGATGCGTCCTTTACTTCAAATGTCATTGTTGATTTCCTTCTTTCGCGCTTTCTTCTTCAAATTTAGCTCGTAACTCATCGTTGCGGGCTAGAACCGCTCTAAAGGCATCTAGCTCGCTCTGAACTGATATGAGACGAGACTTATACTCTGACGCCTCGATAATTTTGTTAGCAAGCTGAATGCCTAAATCGTTGATAATATCTTGATTAATTTTATCTGTCATTATTTCTCCTTTTTTATAAGCCGATGTCATATAGACCAGGGTAACCTAGATCACTTCTTTGAAACCAATTTTTTATTTGCACAAAATTGTATTGTATTTGAGACAAAATATCCACTAGAGATGTAGCTGGCGCATTTCGAGTAAACGTATCTTTTACAAATTGTACATTTCCAATCAAAACGACATCTCTCGTTCCTGGGTCATTAAATATCTTAATACCTGTGAAATTAGCATTGGTGTCAAGCGTGCTACCACCTACGCCTAAAGCCCATGCTGCATAAGACGTGCCATTCCTCTGTGTCGGAGTTAAGAACGCTTGCGCTCCACCAGAACTGTAGACTAAACAATTTTGAGGTGATTTAAACTCTATTCTAGCTATTCCGTTGTAGGTTGTGACGTTTGTGTTAAGGTTGATAACTGTATTTCCGTTGTTGCCTCGAATAATACCACCCTCATACTCTAAACCTCTGAATGTTCCAGACGTAATGCTTCGTGCGTTAAGATTGATTACATTGATTCGCGAGGCATTGAGCGTACCAGTGGTTATCTGGTCAGCTGTTATACTCTCGATCGCTGCACTCTTAATACTAGCCCTATCCATCAGCGTCTCGTTGGTAATGTGCGTTAACTTACCAATAATACGATTCTTGCCATCTGCCCCTAAATTAATACCAGAAATTAAATCTCCAGCAGAATTTATATTTTTGACAGACCAAGATCCTGCTAGTTGAGTTTGGACGCTTCGGACAGCTTGGTCTAGCTCTGTCCGCTTGTTTATTTCAAAGTCAAACTTAGGTTCTCGTCCTTCGACCACAATAGGTTTTTGGAGGAACACGCTCTGACCATTTAGCCCCTCGAATGAGAGTTTTAGATACACGCCATCAGAGCCTCTGTAATCAGAATTGATACCTGTTAATGTTCCATAAATCGTGTTATCCTGTCGCTGATAGTTGATATATGTTGAGGATCTCTCTGTCCCTACGAAAACGGAAATCTTACATTTATCAATCCCATCAATGATGATTGAAAATGATAAATCCTTAACACTCTCTGGTATGCGAGTTAATGGCAACCATATGGCATCACTGTAGAATAGCTTAGAGTGAGCGTGTAGCTCAAGCTTACCAAAAACATTAATACCAGAGCTTACGAGAGTGACTGTAAACGAATCTCCCTTACCAGTGTATTTCCTTACATAATCTGACATTGTGAACGGATTGGCTACATAGTTCGACGGAGTCAGCTCTTTGTTAACCGCTTTTGAGACTTCTGTTTGAAACAGACTGTCCGTTAACGTCATCCGAGCGATGTTCTGCTTGATTCCGTCTTCCGTCGTGCCAATGATACGGTCATAGAGCCTTTGCGTCTCTGTAATAGATTGTATTTCTGTCCGCTTGGCATAGCCTGACTGCTCTACGGTAGATAAGACCGTGCTAATGCCCTTAGCCGTCTCGTCTCTGATTAGCTGGTTCAGTTCTTGTCTTCTTTGCCCGTCTGCGTCGATGTAGCTCTTGGCCTCTGCGACAGTCGCTCTAATGCCATCTATCGTACGGTCAAAAGTCGTGATTTTATCATCAATTATCTGGTTGGTATCTTCGATTGCTTGCGACCAATCAGAAGGTACGTTTCCTAACTCTAGCTTGTAGCCTGCAACGTAGAGTTTCGCTTTTTTGTTGTTTCGCTCAAAACGTGGCGTCATCAGACCTGCTTTTGTAACGGAAAATGTAGCAGATACTCTCGTCCAGTTCGTGCCTACTTGTATATCTTTTCGTGTCAGAGACAGCGAAGCTCTAGGCTCTACTAGCCTATTGTCTAAGTACATAAAGACAAGATCGTTATCAATGCTACTTTTCACGTAAGCGCTAAAGGTATAAGTTTCACCAAGTCGAACTTCGACGATTTCGGAGAGGCCCAGCCATTCCTCTTGACGGCTATATACTGACAAGCCTAAATATTTCTCTTGCTCAAGTGTCCATTTCGCCTTATTAAACCAATCGCCAGAAAAATCTTTCGTACCGACCATTAAGTTTCGAGCCCCTACTGTGATTTTCGCAATCGTCTCTCTAATCCCGTCTGCCGTCTGCTTCATCTCAGCTTTGCTGACTGTATTGTCTAACTGCTGACCAATGCGGACCAGGTTCTCGTCGTTCGTGCGTTGGTATTCGGTTAGCTTATCTCTAGTTGATATCGCTATGTCCCGAGTCGAACGATTGATCTCTCTTTGTATCCGAAACTTTTTGCCCAAGATTCCATTCTCGTCGTTGTTGGCATCAGAAAGAAGATGAGCATTAATCTTATCCAGCAACTCTTGGCTATCAATGATTGCGCCAGCTTTCGTTAAGGCTTCAGAGGCTTTGTTGTCGAGTTGTTGGATATTTTTATTTATCGTTTCAGCCTTGCGGTCGAATTCTGCGTTAAACTTGTCGCTATCAAATTCGGTCGGCTCAAGCTCCCACTCGGTCCCGTTCCAAAAATAAAGCACTTTTTTGTCTCCGACTGTCAAAAACAATCGGTCGCCTTTTTTTAGTGTGCCCTTTGGAATATCGGCCGGTTTCTTATCACCGAAGTAATTCGTATTTTTTCCATCGGCAGAAGTAAGGGCTTGTGTAGCTACATCTAGAGCTCTGGAGCTATTTTCTAGCGAGTCAGTGACTGATCTGGAAAGAGCGCTCATCTCACCCGAATTTCGCTTAACAGAGCCAATATCATTACATGTTACTTTTCGACTGATTAGTTTACCAGAAACATCATATTCACTAACGAGCGAAACAATTCTGATTTTCTTTCTCAAACCCAAAGTTTCATTGACTGCCATGATATAATCGCCTGCGCGAGGCTCCGACAACTTATATCCAGCTTTTGTCAGGTCTTCCATATCAATTGATATAGAAACTTTATAAGAATTATCAACATTATTTTTAAGACGTTCTAAAAGCTTACCTGTTTCTTTGTATCGTTCATCGACAACTGGCTCGGCTTCTATTCGACCGTATATTTGAGCTAGCGGGCTCTCGTATACAGCCTCGTATCTTCCAAGGTCGTGGTTTTCTTCATCTTTCCACATCCCTAGCCCGCGCTGATAAGTGACAAAGCTGTTGATGTCCTTCTCAATCGTAAGCTCATTCATGTTAAAGTTTTTTCTGACAATAGCAGACTGGTCTGTCCCGATATTCTTCAAAATCCGCACGACATGACCGCTAACAGAAAACTCTAAATTAGCGTGTTTGATAAGGTCGTTAAAGAGATTCAACCTTGATTTATTACCAAAATTCTCTTTTCTGATGGACCCGACTTCAACTTCTAAAACGTAGCGGTAAGAGGTGCCTTTGAATATAGCGTCTAGATATGTTCTGATAGGTTTTGAACCTTCCAAGGTTTCATACAATGACATTTTTGACATATCATAGAAGAATTGATGCACGGCATCAAATTCAACCTCTATCTGTCTGCCTGTATCGTTAGGTTTGGCATAGATAATCCGATAATATTCATCGTCTAATCTCAGTCGCCATCCTCGATCTATCCCGTGGAGAACCATTTGGTTTGTATAAATAGTTCCTTTAATTGATAATTCGCCATTAACAGAACTGGTCGTTGAATATGCTACCTGGGCGTTATATTCATTATCCTTTTCATCTAAAAATGTAATCAAATTATCACCTCCCTACTTATACAATTCTTTAAATCCAATTATTCGGATCGTCCCTCTGAAATTAGTCGAATACCTCACTTGTTTCTGAGGATTTGGCCTAATTACAAAATATTCGTAATTTGTCCTGTTGTTAATGTTTAAATCTGATGTTGCAACACCCTTGTATAGAGTGGATTCCACACCAGATAGCAACAATTTCTGACCAGCTTGGATGGCTGTTTCTGTGTGAACGTAGCTCCATCTCCTGCCGTCAATTTCCAAAAAGAAACTGTTTTGGATTGCACTTGACACCAATTCGACCGTGTAAGGTGTCTCAAGTTGATTTAATGCGGCTGTGCCATTGTACGGAATGATTCCTCCGCTTAATGTGATATCAGTAGGCTTTGTTTCTCCGAATGGTAGTTCTGCTGTTGCAAGTTCAAACGAAACATCATATTTTAAACCTGCTTGTGACTTTCCGATGAACGAATACTCAATTTTATTGTTTATGTGCACTTTATATCGATATTTCCAGGCTGTGTGAGGAATATCTAAGAGGTTTAAATCTCCGTTTTTTGCTCCTGGTAATTCGAATTCGTACAAATCATCTTGCGTCGGGTGCATTTTGGTTACAAAATAGGGTTCGTCGCCATATAACCAACCTGCAAGCTCGTCTTGTTTTTCCATAAAAGCCGAAAGGCTAGCAACGGCCAGCCTACCCGTAACTTTTATAAGTTTCTGACGTAATGTTATCCCGTCGTGGATATAACCACTGCGCCCCTTTACTGTTCGCCTATCCACCTCAATAGAAGGCGAACTATCATCAATTGTAATGTTATAAATGCCAAGCTGAGACAGTTTTGTTTCAGCGTTAGCATGTGTAATCAATAAATCCATTTAGTTGCCTTTCTAAGCGTAGCTAAAGTAATCATCTTTCGCTCTCAAACGCGCCTCTCTTTCTTTAACAGATGTGTAAATCTTATCTCCGACAATTTCATTGTGGATTTCAAATTTAGTATCCGATAATTGAGAGTTTCGAACATCATCGCTGAGATTTTCGAGTGATGAGCGTAAGCCAGTATTGTTAACGCTCGCCGATGTAGTGATTAGACTATCTACTCCGTATCGCTGATCAGTAATCGCAGTAGCATATTGTTTGGCCACTCCATTAATCTTTTTGACCCAATCAGACATACCGTTGTACATCCCCTCGCCAGTAAAACTACCGATAGAAGATGTTACACGAGATGGTGAGTGGATATCCAAAGCAGAGCGCATCACGCTTGCAATGTTAGAAGCAATTGAATATGCGAGCGAGTAAAGACTGCCAGCCATTCCTGCTAAACCATTATAGAGGCCTATTCCTGCATAATATCCAACGTTTTCAAGCGATGAACCAAGATGGCTAAACGCTGATACAATTGAGCTACTAGTGCTTTGAGCCACGCTAACAGCTCTACTCATTCCACTTTGAATAGAAGATACTACTGCAGACATTCCGGATTGGGTTGCGCTTCTGACTTTATTAAATGTATTAATAAATGATTGTGCAATCCTATTCCCAGCGCTCGAAGCGACTTGATTGACCTTGTTCAATCCATCTGTTATGGATTTGGCAATCCCATTCATTGCATTTGTAGTGCTAGTCTCGGCTTTCTTAAGGTTCGATGTAACAATGTTTGCAATACTTGCGGTCTTGATTTGGGCAACCATTTCTGCCGCTGCTAAATTAGTCGCCGTTACAGCTTGAACCGCGGCGGTGTTTATTTGAGCAGAAGTCTGCATCGCATTGTAGTTTGCCTGTACATTTGCAGAAGCTTGTGCAGTTGAGGCCGTCGCTCCAGCATTTACACCTTGAAAAGCTGTGTTAGATACATTTTGCAAAGACTGCATTGTAGTCCCTGCATTAGCGTTTAATGTGTTCAGGCTTGTATCAACATTGGTTTGCATAGCTTGAGCTTGAGCTGTTGCATTCATTTGAGCTTGAGACATGCTAGTAGACACATTGGTTGCAAGATTTTGTGCGTTTAAACTTGCGTTAGCAGTCATGTTTTGCATGGTTGCATCAACATTAGTCTGCATGTTCGTAGCTTTATTAAGAGTATCAACGCCCATCAAATCCATGGATGTTCCAACATTTGTTTGCATCATCTGAGCTTGCATTGTAGCGTTGGTTTGCATGCCTAACATATTATTATTTACGTTAGTCATCATAGTCGCACTTGAATTCGTAGCATTCAAGCTTAACATACTTATACTTGATTGCACGCCTTCTTTAAGGGCAGAAACGTTATTCTGCGCATTCACGGACATTTCTGATGTTTTAGACGATACAGAATCAGCCATTTCTGAGGTTTTGGCCTTAACCTTCTCTGCGCCCTCATCTGTTTTACCAGTGATCCAATCCCACATGCCTCCGAAGAAATCACCTACAGACTTAGCAACATTGCCAATGGCTTCAGGAATTGCTCCAAGCATCGCCTTACCGAGTTCGCCAATGATTTTGCCTCCAGCTTCAACAATCTTAGGTATACCAGTGATTAATCCAAAGACTAATTTAGCTATCAGCTCTACACCACCCATGATTAGTTGAGGAACAGCGGTTGCTAAACCTTTTATCAAAGCTCCGATAATTTGAGCCCCTGATTGAGCAATTTGTGGCAAAGCGTTTATTAATCCAGTCACTAAAGACATGATTAGTTGTATACCACCTTGAATAATTGCAGGTAAGTTGGATACTAACCCTTGAATAAAGGATGTAATAACTTGAACAGCAATATTTAGAATCGTTGGTAGTGATTGGATAACGCCGTTTACAAGGTTTTGTAAAATCTGAATACCATTTTGAATAATCTGTGGCATTTGCTGACCAATACCAGCCAAGAATGTAGTGACTGCCTGTTGGGCCGATTGCAAAATCTGTGGAAGGTTGTTTAGGACGCCTTGAACAAGGTTTGCAAGCAATTCTACACCCATGCCAAGAAGTTGTGGTAAAGCACTAGCGATAGATTGTACAAAAGTTCCGATGACAGTTATCGCCGAACTGATTAGCGATGTAGCGTTTTGGCCTACTCCTTGAACCAAACTGCCGATTAAATCCACCCCAGCTTGAACCAAGACTGGGAACATAGTCGCAAACGCATTAGCAAATTTTGTTATCAAATCCGCGCCTGAAGCAATCAAAGTGGGGATTTGAGTGGTTATACCTAATACAAGGTTTTGAATGATTTGAGGCCCTTTGGTCGTCACTGTGTTTAGCAACTGGTCTATTTGAGTACCGAATTGATTGTTAATGATCCCCAAACCAGCTACTACAAGGCCAAGGATTGCAGCAGGACCGATAGATGCTAAAGCTACACTCATGACCGATGCGATGCCTTGTGACATCATGCTAAGAACACTAACGCCTCTAGATGCGGCACCTCCTAAAACACCGGGAATACCACCGATTTTGGCAGAAAATGCTCCGATATATCCCGCAGCATTATTGAACACACCGCCTATGACACCACCGAAACTACTGATTTTGCCACCAAGACCGCCTAAAAGACCTGTTAACAGCGTTAAACCTTTAGTAGCAGGACCAAATGCGAGTAGGCCACCTACTAAACCAAGGATAGGCGCCACAGAGGACATTGTCCCTTTAAATTTCTCCATTACCCCATCTGCCAGCTTAGTGCCATTCAAGAAATGGTCCAAAACAGGGTTAATAGTGGCCATGGCATCAGTAAATTTTTGCACCGCTTGAGACTGACTGAACTTATCCACTAACTTATCCACATATTTTACAATCGTAGTAAATAGTGGCAGGACGGATTCGCCAAGTTTTATCTGTAGCGTTTCAAATGATCCACTCAAACCTTCAATAGCACCTTTTAAGTTATTCAACTTTTCTGCTGCTACTTCTGCTGCAGTAACCTTGCTGATTTCTGCCTGCATTTTGTTCGCTCCGTCTGCCCCTTCGTTCATCGCGATAGTTGCAGCACGAACCGCATCGGTACCAAATAAAGTTTTAAGCGCTTGTTGTTGCTGTTGTTGTGTTAACCCGCTTAGGCTTTCTTTCAATACCTGAGAAATTTCTGCGAATGAACGGATTTTACCTTCGGCGGTAAAGAATTTATTAGAACCATCTTCTGTGATGATACCTAATTGTTTCATCGCATTATATTGACCTTTAGTCTGAGGTTGCAAGTTCATCAACATTGTTTTAAGTGATGTACCTGCATCAGAACCTTTAAGACCGTTTTGAGCAAATACTGCGAGAGCGTTTGTGGTATCGCGGAATGACAGACCTAAGCCTGAAGCGACTGGAGCTACCATTGAAAGCCCGTATTTCAATTCGTGGACATCTGTTGCTGAAGCATTCGCAGCGCCCGCTAATTGGTTTGCTGCATCCACTACGCTTAGATTGTCTCGTTTGAAGGCATTTAAAGCAGTTGAAGCAATTTCTGCAGCTTCTTTCAGATCGAGTTCTCCAGCTGTGGCTAAGTTCAAAGCACCTGTTAGACCGCCGTTTAAGATATCCTTGGTAGATACCCCAGCTTTTGATAGTTCTTCAATGGCATCTGCTGCTTCAGTAGCAGAAAATGCTGTATCAGCACCCGCTTTAATCGCTGCATCGTGGAATTGTTTCATCACGTCAGCACTAGAACCAGTAACCGCCTTGATGCTACTCATGCGAGCTTCAAAGTCAGCCGACTTAGTAACCGCACCACCAATTGCATTCTTAATAAAGTTGAATCCTGCGTATGCTGCAGAAATACCCAAAGCCGTCTTGATAAGATTGCTTGTGGCAGATGCAGCCTGATTTGTGTGATTTACAATGCCCATTAAAGCATTAGTCGCTTTACTACCCGCTTGTTGAAACGCATTACCTAATCCGCTAGTAATTTTGCTGGACAAAGAACTAATCTTACCAATTAGTTTTCCACCGAGAGAATTACCAACTTGATTTACAAAATTGCTAGCCTTATTAGATACTGCACTAAACGCACTCCCTAATTTTTGACTGATCGCATTTCCTACAGAGGAAACTTTGCTTGTGATTGGAGATAGTGCTCCAGAAATTTTAGCCCCAAGACTAGCGAACCCCTGACTGATTTTATTCAGCCCAGCTTGTATGGGTTCGGGTAACCGTTGTCCGATATTGGATGCAATACGCTGTATTTCACCAAGCGCTATATTTAGGCCGCCTTTAAGCCCTTGCCCGATTTTGCTACCAATACTACCAGTATTACTCGCCAATTGGTTCATCAGTTGACCGATTTTTTGGATCATCTGATTAGAGCTATTGACTGCAGCCTTTTGAGCGTCGTCAAAGGCTTTTTTAGTAGTGGCTATAACATCGTTCATAGCTTTTTCGTAATCCTTAGTATCTGCTCCAATATAGGCAAAAATTGAACCATCGTAAGACATGCATCCACCTCCTTTGCTACTTAATTTCTTTTGGCAAACATCTGGCTAGCTCTCTCAAGCATAGCCACGAATTCACCTTTATTCTTGATTTCTTGTTTTGTAGGTTTATTGAAAGCTCTTCGAATGGTTTCTTTATCCTTTTTCTTACTAAGTTTCTTAGCGTCCATCTTTTTAGCATTCAGCGTATACCGCATTTCAACTGCTAAACCAGATAAAGCCTCTCGCAACTCGATTTGCTTGTAATAAAGACCTTCCTGAATCGCTTCTAATTCCCACTTGTTGCAATTTAAAATCGTTTCTTGATCCGTGAGACCAAGTTTTGCACACTCTGTTAAGACACTACGTTTTCCATCTTTCCAATAATTTCGGAAATCGCTTTGACCTGTGCGATTGCTGTCGGGTCGCTGTCTTTGGCTTGACTCTCTGCCAATTCCTTCCCTAACTTCATGTTTTCGATATATTTCAAAATCTTCTTCTTGAAAAAACCTGATTGTACCATCTCTGCTTCAATTTCTTTAAACAGTTCTTCTTGCGGATCATCTGACTCTGTGTTCTCGAAGTAATCCTCGATTGCTGATAACGCCTCGTCCTCAGTTACTGCTTTTCCTTTTTTGCTCCCGCAAAATTGGATCAAGTCAACAATACCTTGGTCATCACGGTTCACAATCTTGAAGAAGAGAGCTCCAACTCCGTTTCCTGAAGATTGGCCATTCTCATCCTTTGTTGCCATCTCTTTGTCGATTTTAAACATTAAGCGGTAATCAAATTTAATTTCGATGACTTTATTGCCGAGTTTAATTTCCATATATGATTTTTCTCCTTTTATACAAAATAAAAAGGCGACCTATGACAGCCACCTTTCTAAAATTTAGCGTTGGATGTTGTCGTAGTCGCCTGTTGTTTCGCCTGGGTTTTGGTAAGCGTAGATGTTGTTCAACACGGCCAATTCTTCTGCAGAGAGTGGGAATTTACCGTCTTGCAAACGTCCAACGATACCAGCAGTATATGATAACTCAACAAACTCTTCTACTCCGTCGTTGAATTCGACATCATCAGTAATTTTAGCATATCCAAACTTAGCGGGATAAGCATCCTTTTTATTTGGGTCTTCACCGATTTGAGTTTTGACACTTTCGTCAACAATGACGCGCCAAATCTTGATTGATTCGCCTGTCGCTTGTGCATCTAAAATTACTTTTACTGATGGATCCATTGGTGCGAAGTATTGAGTCAATTCGATTGAGTGCTCATCACTTGATTTCTCAAGCAAACGCCCTTGTTGAGTTTGTTCGTCTTGATATTCTCCGCCAAGCGTTGTAGTTCCGTCTGTACGGTAAGCAGGCAAGAGAGCTCCATCGCCTTTTTCAGCGTGGATTGATTGAATAAAGTAAAATACTTTCTTACCAACAATAGGTTTAGCTGTAGTAATCTTTACTTGTCCTTTTTCAGCCATTTAGGACCTCCTTGATTAAAGTATAGTTTCGGTCGTTTTAATGACGATATGATAGACCTCTCGACCGATTGAGTTGTCCATCAATATGCTTGATGTTGTCCGTGCGCTACGACCTAATAACCGGATAGCTTGAGATTTGATACATTCTGCATAGACCCTGCTCTTGTTTCCAGGGAGAAATATATCAATCTGGACAGTGCTGTCTTCAATTATAAGACCCGTCTGCGCTGTTTTTGATGTGTCGGATATAATTCCACCCACAACAAGAAACGACTCTACCACGGACGCGTCAGGTAGCTTAAAATGGATCGGAAGACCCAACGGTCCCAATCGCTTTCTTAAGTCTTTTAATAATTTAGTTGTTGGTGAATCCATGATCACCTACTTTCTAAACATTTTGTTAAGGTTATTCATCAATTTAGGATATTCTTCCTTCAATGCTGGTTCCATGAACGGTTGGGCCGTCATCTTGCGAGTTCCAAGTTCGACATAGACAGAATATTCAGCAGGAGAAATGACTTTATAACCCAAACGAGAAGCTTTTGAGCTATATATGTTCTCACTGAGCCACCCTGTATCCCAAGGAGCACCCTTCTTAGCAGAGCGTTCAACTCTGAGACTTGACCTATTGAGTTCTTTGTCAACTGCTAAACTAGCTCGTCGTTCTTTATTTTCTGCAGACCTAATAAATTTATCAAGCCCTTTCACTTTATAGCTAAGACTCATAAATAAATCACCGTACTATTTTTGTGATGTTTCTTCCCTTGGATGCTTCGACGTCTACCTTTGTAGATAACCTCTGAGAAACCAGTGTGAACTCCTTGAAGGTGTAGCTTGAAGCTATCAAGGTTGTACTTCCCAAAAATCCCCATTTGTTCTGCATTCGTCAGAGAACCTTCCTGACAAGGCAACGGACCAATTTGTTCTGTTGTAACGTCGTCTTCGAGTTCGTCTTTAGGAGCGGTTTCTTTAATTAAAATGACTCTGTCGTTATAAATCATTTCACCACCTCCTTGCTAGATAAAACGAGCAATTCCTCGAGCTTTTCGCTTGCTAGCTAAAGAAATAAGGGTTTGCTTATCATCTTCAGACAAATAACTGTCTTCCCATGTAAACGCCCTTCCTTCTTCGCTATCAGCCTTGGCGCCTTCAGAATTCAGCTTGTTAAATCGTTTGATAGCCACATCACGGACGATATATGCTGCATTGTTTGGAATTTCCGTAATTGATGTTTCAGAGTAGCGATTGACAAAGGCAAGGATGCGCTCTGTGCTCTCTTTGATGGTCAAATTTAGCAAGTCATCCTGCGCAGTATCGCTTACCCCTTTTAATAATTTGATTTCTTTCAAAATCTCATCCGTATCAATCGCCGTCATTTATTAGCCTCCAGGTACTACTGCTGGTTTTTCGATAGAAGTTTCTACGACACCTTGAGGAATTTCCGCAAAGAGTACGTTAGCACCGAAGAATACAGATTCGTAAGTGAGGTTTTTCAAAGCACGATCGCGAGCGACTGCAATCAAACCAGTTTCATCTGTAAAGTCTGCGAACAATCCGCCAAGGTCTCCAGAAGCTACATTCAAGTTAGCAAATACAAGGTTTTCAATTGCCGTTGTATAAATCTTACCTTCTGGCACGCCGTTCATGACGATGACGTTTTGCATACCCAAGAAATTCTTGAGCAAAGTCATACCGAAGACGTTCGAAGCGTCAGCTCCTACACCAGCGTTTCCAAGGTATTCCGCAGCGTCAACCGGATTCACGAAAGTAACGATTGGAGATCCTTCGAATTCGTTGAAAGTTGCAATTTTTGCCCATGCTTGAGCAAGCGCACCTTGCAAGCCTTTACCCTTATTCTTAGTCGGGTTAGCTTTCAAGAATGTGAAGAACTGCTCTTTGATTCCGTTTTGAATTTCGCGCATCAAACGTGTATCAGCTTCCGTGATAGCAACAGATGCTCCATGACGAGCAATTGCTTCTGCAGAGACCAAGCGACGTTTTTTGAACCACGCTACTTCGTAAGCGTCTGCTTTAGCGCGTACCATTTGAGAAAGTGGGATGTCTTCACCTTCACCTGGGTTTGTCGCGTTTACGTCAGCGGTCCATTTGTAAGTCTGGATTTTAAGATCGCTTGTAAGTTCTTGACGACGGCTAACACCTAAAAGAGTTAGCAAATCGTTGATATTTTTGGAAAACTTATTAACAAAATCAATAGACTTGATTTCGCCTAAGTTAGCCATAGTAGTTAGTTTTTGTTCAGCCATATTCTAGCCCTTTCTAAAAAGATTGATATTTTCAGCGATTGCAGCCTGACGTTTGTCAGTGTCTTCAATTGCCATAATTTGTTCTTTCGTGATTCCCGTTGTAGTACCACGACGAGGCGCGCTTTGAACTAGTCGTTCGTTTACGCGCTTTTCAACTTCACTATCAAATACATCACGCAAAGCCGTGATTTTAGCTTTTACTTCTTCAGCGGTTGGAGCAAGCACATGTTCTAAAAACTCTTGTGGCAACCCTTCGTCTGCCAAGAGCGATTGTGTCGCTAGCTTCATTTCACGCTCCGCAATAACCTGCTCACGCTTTTCTAATTCAGCGATTCGTTTCGCTTCTTCTTCTCTAGCGCGTTCATCTTTGGTCAGCTTCGCTAGTCGTTCACCTTCGCTTTTAGCCTGCTCAAGCGCTGTAGCTTGCTCAGCTTCCCACTTGGCCCGTTCAGCAGCTAACATCTTGCCAATTTCAGCACGAGTAAATGTACGTTTGTGCTCATCGCTATCTGCATTTGACTCTACATCCACTGTTTTCTCATTCTGAGTGTCGACGGTCTCAGTTTGATCCACAGTCGTAGTAGTTCCGTTGATTTCTTCTGACATAATTGTCCTCCAGCGATTACGTCGCCACTCGATAGTCTCGTTTTACGTCCGGCGACGAAACAGTACAGCTTTTAAAGTCTTCAGCAAAGTTTGGACAACATAAAAACCGTACGGGATTCCATACGGTTAGGTTTTATAGTTTAATTTCTTCAATTTTTGCACGTTGTTCTAGAATTTTTAAATAATTCCACATAGTCGAACGCTGACCTTTTAACAAATCGATAGGACATTTGGGTTCAAACTCTAGTTGTCCTTTTTCGTATTTATCAATCATCGCATTTAATTTTTGGAATCGTTCTCTCAATTCATAGTATTCTTTTTTAAATCGTTCTTTCCAAGGTTCCATTTTTTCTGTTCCTTTCTTAAATACAAAAACCGCATCGAATTCGACACGGTTTATAGCAGTTTACAGTGATTTATAGCAGTCTATTCCTGCCGGTCAAGATGTTGAATCACCTCCTAATCTTTGACTGCACGATTTGAAATCTTGGTGTAAACATCCACATAAGTCTCTTTCTTGTCTCCGTTATGCGTGATTTCTGCATAATCTCCACAAGGTTCGCTTGATGTAATTGCGTTCGTACTAACAAGAGCTTTCCAGTTTTGCAGGGTCTTGCTAAACCAAACTACAAAGCAGTCTTCTGCTTTGATTTCACGATTTGATAAGCGCGAAAATTCTTGCGATGCCAATTGTTTTGCTTTTTCTAACATTTCATTCCTCCGTTTTTTCGTATGTTTCTGCAAAAATGTCAGGCTTACATGGATAAAGTTCTCCTTGTACACCCTTGATGATATAATCGCCTGTTTTTGCGATCATAACCCCCTCAAGCGTTTTGATCTCACACCATGCGGGGTTCTTAGTCAACTTTCCATTATCATGAATAATAATCTCGTTTCTTGTCACTGCATCCCAGAACCAATCCTCTTCAATCAAACAACGTTCATTGAGTTGGACGGCCTCAACCACAACAGGTTTCTTTCTGTATTTCATTTCTTACTTCCTTTCTTTATGCCATCAATCATCCCACTGATAATTGAATAGCCTGCAACTAATAAAACGAGCAGGACGATTACGCCTGCTGTGATAGATACCAAATTCCAAATAAACATGTTTTTCTCCTTTCTGAGCAACAAAAAAGCACTTAGATTACTCTAGGTGCTTAAGTTACGCCACTACTATTTTCCCGATATATGCAAAGGCTTCGTTTTCCGAAATTTCTTTAAAATCAGTGAAATCGTTGAAAAAGATTTTATTAAACCAGTCAATACTGTCAACCCACTTTTTTTCGATATCGAAAACTTGCATTACACCATCAATTAAACGAAGCGTTTGAGGATTATCCGTTGTTGTTTGGTAGTATTTAATATTTTCCATATCACTTCACCCTTTCTATATTTTTAGGAATGTTGAGCCCTTTATTCAAATCAAGCATTTTTTTAAATAACTTCATGCGTTCTTGGTCAGACGTGCTTGCATCACGATATTTTTCATAGAGTTCATGCAAAGGACCATTCTTTAAATCAAAACTTTCCTGAGTATGATATTGCATTTCAAAGTTGATGCCATCTTTTTCAAGAACTGTATTCACGCCTTTATATGGCCCATTCATCAGCCAAGTATTCTTTACTTTTACAATTTTATACCCGCCTTCAATAAGACGCTGTGTCATCCCCTGATACTCTTTTTCAAAAGCATCAGGATCAAAAATAGTTGTATATCGCAAAGTGTCGTTAATTTTACTTGCAGCCTTTGATAAACTTATATTTTCAATCTGACTATCTGTCGTGATTTTACGAGCTAGCGACTCAGAAGTTTTCTTTCGGAATTCAAGACCCGCGAGTTCGTTTTTACCTGCAATACGTTGCATATCACTTGTGATTTTTGGCTCTATCTTTGAAATTTGATCCAAAAGTCGCTCACTGTAGTACTCAGCTGTTCCATCTTTCTTACTTAGATTATACACCTCATCCGAATTATTTTCAACACTTCCGTTCAATTCTTCTTCGTCTGGTATCACACCAGACCGACAATTAAAATGGAATGGAGGGGCATTCACTCCTGCCTGCATTTCATCAATTAAATATCGTTTGTCCTCTGCGTAAATTCTTTTGCAGATTTCAGTCGTCCTATTGTCCAAATGAACCAAAATGCGGTAGTATTTTAATCCCGCGTCCTTGTAACGTTGGATAGCGGAACGATTGACAATCATCGTCCCGTCTGTCCTAACGAGCGTTTCAGCTCTGCTGTTGGCTACTTTGTATTTTTGCGCTAAATCTCTAGCCATCGTTCGCGGGTGATCTCCACGAACAAAACCAGTCTTTAAGACTTTTTTCAAATCCTTGACAAGATTGTCTGTATTCCCCCACAACTGCTGACTGTAATTATATCCGTTAAAGGGAGTTTTGACTAATTCTTTTAAGGCTGGCTCATTGATTGCCCCAACTCGACCGCTCATAGCCTTCTTGTAGCTCATTACCGCCATCTTCTGCAAGTAACTTCCGAATTTCTCGGCAATAAGTCCTCGCGCAACTCCCGCACGAAAGAACATATCTATTTGCAGAGCATCTAATCTTGTCGCTCTAGCCGATGCATATTGTTCATTCAACCTTTTGAGCAATTCTGGGTCTTTCTCAGCCTGCTCACGATACTTTCTGGCGTTCTCGCGATAATCCGACAGGTCGATACCTTTCAAGCGTTGTAGCGCCTCCTGATAGCTCATCGAACCGTTCTCAGAATACTTGCTAACAAAATCATAAAAAGCCTTTTGCATTTCGTTAGCTTGCTCTTGATAGACTTTGTTTAATTCTCCAAAAAAATCAATATCTTTTCGATCTAAGTATCGGAAAATTTCATCTGAACGACCTGACCAGTAATCAAGATGGTTTTGATTCAGCTTCTTGTTCATCATCAACCACCTCATCTACTGGATTTAGCCGTGGTTCAGGCTGTTCTAGTGTTTCCTGCTCTTTCAAACGCTCTAGCTCGTCTGCAGCATCCACTCCCGTTACCTGGTTCAACAATTCGAAAATAGTCTGGTCGCTGACAATTCCGTACAGTGACTTAATCATCTCAACGATTTCTTTTTCATTTTGCGGAACATTCGGACTAAAGACCACAGAAGTTTCGTTGATTAACTCATAAGCTGTATTTTCATTCCCTTGGATTGCCCAGATGTTCACAGCCAATCGCAAGCGACGCATAAGACCCGCTTCAAATAAGTCTTCTTGTTGCTCTCTGTAGTTATCGCTAGCCATGAGTTTATACTTCATCGACTCGCCAGACTGCGTGCCAGCGAAGTTGTTGTCGAGCGTATCCGGCGTGAAAGTGAATCTCAAAATATCGTTTACTAAACGCTTCTTGTATGCCTCCGCACCTTCACTATCATATGACTTAATTAAATAGCCGGCGTCTGGATTAGCTCCGCCTGGGTTTGGATTGTCATCCAAGATGAGAACTTGCGCTTTCTTGTAAGCTTGCGACACATACAAACGACCGTTTGGATTGATTCGTCCATCTTCCAAAAAGTCATTTTCTTCCACTCCTGTGTATGGATTTCCTTTAATCATCAAGATAGCGTCATTACTATTCTGCTGGAAGTTCGCAAGCTCAGACTGCGACAAGTCGTAAGCATCTATGTTATCCAGCACGGATTCGTAAGAACCTAAACGCTCCTCGTTATTGCTGTACTCATTTACTGGAACAGCTTTAAAGTAATGCTCTTGCTCGTCCTTGAGCGCCATTTTATCGCTATCCGTAGACTTCCATTCGTAGCTGTAAATGCGATCCGCAGTATAGACTTTGATGATCGTCTTGCGTTTGCTGTCTCCATAATCTACATCGTAGTAATTCACAGCCATGAGTGAGTTTTGCTCGTATGTATCATCATAAATAACAAAAGTTTGCTCTGGGCTGAGCTTATACAATTTAACCCACGCCTTACCATCTCGCTCTGTGACCGTCAAAAGCTCATAAGCACGGCCATACACACACAAGTCTTTCTTAATTGAAGAATTATGTTTTTTCTCGTTGTTTTTAGCAGAAAAGTCTTTGATATTATCAAGTATTGTTTCATTTTCGTTCTTGTACTCGACTGGATTGCCCAACATATAACCTTGTTCAAAAATGGTGATGTACTTAGCGAAATCACTAGAAATGCGGTTGTCTGCTGCAGTTTCGTCCGTTTTAGCAGGTCGATACTTGATGTTGTTATCGCCTTTGTAGTAACGCTTCAACTCTTTTAGTCTTGGCTGTTGTTCTGCTTTGTGACGGTTCACGTAGCGTTTTAACTGCTCGATCCAGTTATCAGAACCGTATTCGATGACTTCGAAGTCTTCCGTCATCATCATAAATTGTTCGTTTGATCTACTGTCAAAGCGTGTGCCGTTTAAAAATTTAACTTCCAATCTTACCTCCTAAAGTAATAAGACGCATTCTTCATGCGGTCTTGTGTTGATTTTCTTTCGATGTGATATTTCTCTAAAGCATACCTGATAGCATCGATAACGTGGTTATTCGCATCAATCGGCTCATTCAACCAATTACCGTCTTTATCTTGCTTGTAGATATACGTATCAAACTCTTCTATCGTCTTTTCGCAAGATGGATGGATATAGATTTTAAATTGCTTCATAAAGTCTATACCAGCATTGATTGAGCCTTTGCCTTTCACAGACGCTTGTATTCTTCTGACGCCTTTAGACCTCAACTCTGCTATCAAGCGTTGTTCTGCGCTATCTGCTGTAATTTCAGCGTTTAGCATGTCATTCTTGGCAATCATCTGGTAAATATCTTCCGTGGTCATAGCATGCTCGTAATGCTCTGCATATATCCACAACTCTTTTTTATCTAAATCAACAGCCAATCGAGGAAAAGTAGTTGGGTCGTGTGTGAAACCAAAGTCAAGGCCTGCAGCAGTCTCTCCCACTCGTTTGATTGTGTCCTGTATATCAAAATCTTGGACGCTGTAATTTTCAAATACAAGCCCCTCAGCCACGCCCCATTCACCATCACAAACAATTCTAGCCCGCCTAGGGTTCGTTTGGTACAAATCCTCATATCGCTTAATATCAACTTCGTCCAGCCATTCGTTGCATCGATAAGTAGTCGTGAGCGATAGCGTATCTGCTCGCTGAGTTTCTTTGTCAAAAAAGACACGTTTGAGCCAGTGTCTTTCGTTCCACGGGTTAAACGTGACCGTTATCTGTTTAAAAAAGTCAGACGCGTCCAAGCTACCACGGATAGACTCAACTACCGTACTAAACTTGTCTTCGCTTTCGATTTGATAAGCTTCCTCAAACCATGCCCAGCAGAGTATTCCTACATCTACCGTGATAGATGTGATCTTCAATTCATCATCCAAACCACGAAATAGTATCTTCTGTCCTGTCTCTTTGACTGTGATTTCAGGCAAAGATTCGTTGAATTTGAATTTATGAGCGACCTTTAACTGATTAGCTGCCCACTTAAAATCCGTGTAAGTTGATTGCTTATTCGTGTTTGAGTATCTGCGTACCACAAGCAAGTTAGCCCAAGGATATTTCAAGATACGCGTTATAAAGTTCAATGCTGTCGTCTTTGATTTCTTCGAACCACGAGACCCTTTTACGACGCGGTAGAAATTCCGCGAGCGCCAGAACTGGCCATAGCCTTTGCCAACCATTTTCGGGAGATCTACAACAATATCACTTGGTTTAATCTGGTATGTCTGATTCATTAGCAAACACCACCGTTCCAGAAATGTCAGCCTCTACCTTGTCCGTCCACATCTTGTATCGCTTACCTAACAATTCAAGAGCTTTGTTTCTATCACTATTCTTCGTCGGGTACTCAACGAGTTGAGGGATTTCATTGTAGACTTTCACGGACTTGCCACTCACAGGGTCGAGTTTTAATTCAGCGACCTTGGTCGTGACTACTGTCGTTTCCATGGCTTGACCCGAAGCTATTTCTGACAACATCAAAAGAATCTGTTTTTGAGTCAATATTTTTTCATCTTGCAACTCTTCCATTCGTTTTTGGATGTAATCAGAAATGTCATCTTTTGTCAACAGACGTTGCCCTTGGCTTCTAGCAGTCTTTTTACTATATCCAGCCTTAATAGCTGCATCTGTCGCATTCCCGCTGATGATGTACTCGTCAGCGAATCTTTGTTGTTTTAAAGTTAATTTAGCGATTTTCCATCACCACCTTTTCAGACAAAATAAAAAGCCACTCATTGAGTGACTGTATGCGATAAGTGGGTGCCTCCCCCACCAGAGCCTTATATAGCGCTACTTTATCTCTGTCCTACAGGTTAATCAGCCTGAATCTAATTACCGCCCTGTACCCCTATTGTGATAGCTACTCACAGAGATACAATGGGAATTCCTGGAATCGAACCAGAAGAGGCATTTTTTGAAAAAGGTTTTTGCGAGGTAACCATGAACACGAACATGAACATTAAAAATACATAAGGAGACTTAAAGACCTCTTAACCGTTATTCCCAAAATGCGCCCTAACCGCGGAGGCGCGATACTGTACGATTTTCTAAATTTTATTGTTTGCGGTTATGTAAGAGAGAGCCTGAAATCGCATCAGGTTAAAACCTATCATTCTCTCCCTGGAAGTTTAAAGGAATGGATAATCAAAGACCTCTTGCTAAATCTTTGATACTACCATAATATCACTTCTCAAGTGCCATTTGGTGCAAAGTGTGCAAGAATTTTTTTCTCTGCACTTTCTTTTGCATAAAAGATACTGCGACGGCTTAAGGGCAATTCTTTTTCAATTTCTTTGATAGAATGACCATTTATATAATACAAACGCATAACTAAATTTTCTATCGGATCCTGTAGAGATTCAATCACTCGAATCAATTCATCACGTTCTGCGTACATTTCTTGAATCTCTTGATAAAGCTTTTCAGATTTATCGATGATCAGCACATTCAATTCTTCGGACCGATTCCCTGGACTGCCAGATTTAGGTTGATCCGTGTATTGTTGACTACGCAAAATCCCAGATTTCAAGCTGATAATTTCTTGATGTTTTGACTTCGCTTTGATGTCTATGTACTGTAATGCTTTCAATCTCTGTCTAATATCTATTGACACCTTCGCTCCTCCAAAAATTTTATTTCCTCATCACACCTCTTAACCTGCTTCTTCAGCCAATCCCTGCGCTTGGACGCTACTTGTAACCCAAAACTCTTTCGCACAATAGCCATGTGCTCAGGTCTTAAGTCTCTCAAGTAGCACTCTTTTGCATGCTCTAACTGTGCTATCTTATCCTCCAACATTGTTACGCTCCGCCACTTCCTTTAAATTTTTAGCGATTTCTGCATCGATTGTTTTGTTGAGCTTGTCCACTTGCTCAGTGATTTCTGCGTTTTGTCTCTCCAGTCTAAATACTTTATCGTATAGATTTTGATTTGCCTCGTACTGCTTGTAAAATCCAAAGCAGACCACACTGACAAATACGCACAGGATTAAGTAAGTAAACTTATTTAAAAATTTATCTGAGTTCATTCTCAATCTCCTTTTTTTAAAAATTCGGGCATGTCATCACCTACCGAAACAGATTCGTACTGATCCTTGTTGACCAGATACTTACCATAATGCCTGACTGTGACATGATACTTACCGTTGACTTCCTCTTTGTGAGTCACCACAGGTCGGTTAAACACCGCCCCTGCGTAGAATGATACTAGACAGGAAGCCAAGAAAAATATTAGTTTAATCTCGGTCATGGTCTGCCTCCAAAAGTTCTGGATTTTGATATACGTTTCCGATGATTTTGTATATATTATGAAATTGAGGTTCAATAGAACATAACCATTCTTGCCCCTCATGCTCTGATTCAAAATAAAAACCAATATATTGTTCTTTATATCCTAGACTATCTACATCAATCCACTCTCCAAACCTAACAACTTCTAGTCTTTTTATACCATCTCTTTTGACAATATCGCCCTCAAAAATCTCCTGCCCGTTCTTATCATGCAAGCCCGTTGATTGCATGAGTTCGATTTCGTCAATCTTTAGATCCGTTCCCAATGTTTCGCCTTTAAACAAAACATTAGTCATGTTTCCGTCGTCGTCAAATCGTATCCGTTTAACTTTTCCCATCTCTTCCCATGTTTTATGCCACGCTCTATATTTTGGAATCATCTTGCACCTCCTTATTTTCTCTCACCTGTCACTTGATTTTCTAAAACTCTGAGTTTAAAACATCCGTTATCACTTGTTCTTACTATTGTAATTTCTTCGATCCATTGACTCTTAGTATACGGGTATCTGCTTGGTCGTTCCATCACTCAACCTCCTCAATCTCAATGCCTAAATCCACTAATTGTGTTTTCAAATTTTCGATTG
>ERZ773061.179-NODE-179-length-27538-cov-6.501983_pt1 | contig 27538 bp, 25 predicted proteins | sample MGYA00580627_ERZ773061 | MGnify/ENA primary metagenome ERZ773061 (study PRJEB29015, sample SAMEA2738119) | human oral metagenome | biome: human oral; feature: human-associated habitat; material: saliva | place: China | collected 2223 ...
ATTAAAAAGAGATTATAATTCACTTAATCCTACAGAAAAAAGAATATTTGAAAAATTTGAATTAGCAAAAATTGATGAGTTTAAAACTAATGGAAATGAGATTCTTAGGTATAAATTAATTGCTAATGATGATATGGGGCCAATTTATGGTTATAATTGGAGACAATTTGATTATGTTGACCAATTGTCTAATATAATTAATGAAATTAAAAAGAATCCTATGTCAAGAAGACTTATAATATCAGCATGGAATCCTAAAGAAATAGATAATATGGCTTTGCCTCCTTGTCATACAATGTTTCAGTTTAACGTTACAGACGGTAGATTAGATTGTCAATTGTATCAACGTTCAGCTGATTTTCCTATAGGAGTACCTTTTAATATTGCAAGTTATGCTTTATTAGTCTATTTAATAGCAAAAGAATGTAATTTAGAGCCCGGGGAATTTATTCATACAACAGGTGATACTCATATATATATTAATCAAATTGAAGCTATAAAGGAACAATTAAAAAGATTACCATATCCAGCACCGCAATTAAGTATAAATAATTGGAATGGAATTTATAATTTTAAACCTGAAGATGTTGAATTAAAAAATTATATAAGTCATGGATTCTTAAAAATGCCCGTAGCTAAATAAAAATGATATTTCAAAATAAAAAGGAGAATTTATGGCAGAAAAAAATAACTACTCTGTAAGAGTTTTAGATATGACAAATCTTTTTTCTAAAGAACTCCTTATCTATTCTTTATTTGACATAAAATTTAAGAAACCGGTAAAATTAATTTTCTGGGTTTATCTATTTATAAACTTCGCAATTTGGGGAATACCTCTTGGTTATTTATTTGTTTTCCAGATGAAGATGTTAAATATATGGACTGCATTCTTAATCTTTGGCCCTCCAGTAGGTTTAGCTTCATTCATGAGTAAACCAATTTGGGGAGGTAAATCGTTCTTTGATTGGTCAAAAACACAAATCAAGTATGTTACTTCACCGAAGTATTATTGTGACCATCAACCAACTAAAAAAGGTCGTAGATATAAAACAGATAATTATATAGCTGTATCTCGTAGAGCAGATATAGAATATTTAAGAGATTTATAAAAAGGAGTAAATATTATTATGTTAAGAGATTTAAATATTAATAAAATTGATTTTATTACTCCAGCTCAATGGAGTACTTTATACACAAAAGAAGAAAATTTTTATGAAAATTTAAGGGATAGAATTTATAATGGTAAGTAAAAGTAAATATTCTACTAGTACAATGATTGGGGTTTCTATTGTGGGAACACCTACGCCGGTATTCTTTGACTCCCATTATGCAATTTCTCAAAACTTCGCACCAGTATCCTTTATTTCTGGTTCGCCTGGTTCTGGTAAAACCTTTTTAGGATTATTATTAACTTGTCATGGAAATCTAATGAATAAAGCACAAGTAATATTAGACCCTAAAGGTGATTTTATTGCTCTTCGTAAATTATATGAGATGGGTTATATTAATAAGGTAGATATATGGAATGTAGCAGCTTCTGGAGGAAAGATTTCTGATGAAAATATTGGAATGCTTGACCCAACTACATTTACATCTAATTTAGCAGAAAATACTGCTCTTACTATGGATATTTTAGTAGCTTTAGTAGGACGAATTGATGATGAATTACAAAGTACAATAATACCTATTATAAAAGATGTGGTTGAAGATGATAGACCATCATTTATGTCAGTTGCTTCTGCTATGAACCGCTATCGTGGTGATGAAAGAGTTAGAAGTATTGGTATGACACTACAAACTTATCTACAAGTAGGACTAGGAAAACTTTTGAGTAGAGACAAACGTTCTAAAAAAGTTCACCATTTGAATCTTACTCAAGGTACGATAGTAGCAAATCTTATGGGATTAAATCTTCCCACAAGTGAAAAGCGCTTTGAAGATTACAGTAACACAGAAAGAATTTCAGTTGCTATTATGAGTTTATTAACTCAAATGGTAGTTAATTCAATGAGAAGTGAGAAAAAAATCAGAAAAATGCTTGTAATTGATGAAGCATGGTCTGTAGCTGGAACTCCTAAAGGAAAAGCTATGATGAGTGAAGTAGCACTTCTAGGGCGTTCTCTTAATATGAGTGTTCTATTAATTTCACAATCACCTAAGCATTTGAATTTTGGTGATGAAGCTTCCTTAGATAACACAATTACAACTAGATTTGCATTTAGAAATAATGATGAAAAAGATAATATTATTACAGTAAATGCTATGAGATTAGAAGACCCAGGGTGGGCTTCTATCTTACCTGATTTACAACCAGGTACCTGTCTAATGAAAGATTGTCAAGGTAATGCTGGTATAGTTCAAATTATGGCTCCAGATGGATGGGCAGAAGTATTTGATACTAATCCTAATGCAGTATTAGAACAACAAAAATAGAAAAACTAATAGTTTTTCTTTTTTTAGTTTAGAATAATATAAATAAATATGATATTTTCTAATGAAAAAATAAAACAAAAAGGAGAAAAATATGCAACATAAAATAGCTTTTGTAGGACCAGAAGTCGTGTATAAAGCTTTTTCAGAAATGGAACCAAATTGGGATTTTCAAATCCCATTGGAAAATGTTGAAGCATTAGAGAGGGAATTAGATGACGATAAGGGTGCTATATCAAAGGAAACTTCTGTTGTGATTCTTTTTTCTCGCTTATTCAATAACAACCCAGATTTATTTTCAGATATAGCAGCTTTTTTGGCTCCTTATTCTGTAATAAATATTTTGATTCCGCCAGTTGATAGAGCTACAGAAGAAAGTAAAATTAGGAAAGCCATAAAAGATAAACAATTTGACATGGCTCAACAAGATGATTCCTATAATGCTAATACTCCATTCTACTTTGTTAACTATGGGGATAATATACTTGATGAACTTTATGATTCTATTACTAAATATGTAGATTCACCTTTAGTACCTGAAGATACAAAAAATGCAGTTAAAAAGCTCTTAGATTCTGATAACGGTATGGGTGAGATTGAAGGCTTTGAAGAAGATTCAAATGAAGAAATATTAAATTATGAATCAGAGGGAAAAGGAAAGATTATAACAGTTACTTCTTCTAAAGGAGGGTCTGGTAAATCTACAGACAGTTCTGGTATAGGAGCTTTTATAAAAGAATCTACAGACATGGCTTATAAACAAGGTTTGAGAGATTCCCCAGTAAGAGTAATTACTGTTGATTTAGATGTAAAAGATGGTCAATTAGGATATTTAAATGGTGCTACAAGTCCTAATATAGTTAATGTTTATACAGCTCGCAGAGATAATTCAGAACCACTAACTAAAGAAGATGTAGAACAAGGTATTTATCATAATCCTAAATCAAATACTGATTTCTTATTTGCACCTAAAACTCCAAAGAATGCTGAAGCTATTGGGCCAGCTTTCTATTTAGAAGTTATTAAAGTTCTTAAAACTATGTATGATTATATTATATTAGATACTTCTGTAAATTATTTAGACCCTCTATTATCAGAAGTTGCTTACCCTATGTCAGACAAAATCATTTTAGTGAGTGATATGGGCATTTCATCTTTACAAGGTATGGGCAGGTGGATTAAAGAATTTATTTATTCACCACTCAGAGAAAATACTTTAGATGAAGAAAAAGTTGGAATTATAATCAACAAATTCATACCTGGTACGGGTATTGAATTGAGAGATATAGAAAGAGCTGCTAATGGAATTTCTATATTAGGATTTGTTCCTAATATGCCAAAATTTATTACAACAAAAGCAAATCAAAACAGTTTAAATGAAATTATTTACAATGAGGGTATAAAAAAATCTTTTGAAATGATAGCCCATCAATTACTTCCAGATGAAACATTTGGTGAATTCTAGTAATAGATTTATATATTGTTAAATCGCGCTTAGCAACTGCTCACTGCATTAAAAATGAACTTTCGATAAATGTATCAAGACTTCAGAAAAGACGCTTAGATACGCTTATTTTAATACTAAAAATAAAAGTCATAGAATATTCTATGACTTTTTTATTTATCTTTTTTAATAGGTGCTCCTACTAATCTTTGAGTATTGTATTTATTATAATTAGCAGTATGATGAATTCTATTATATTTATATGAGATTTTAGAACAATCAGGCATAGCAGTTACAAGAATTTTTCCTTTATCTAAAGTACCAAATTTCTTATAAGTTTCAGTTAATCCACCTCCTACTTGTGTAGGTCCAGAATTATAATATACTCCCTCAAATAACATATTTACATAGCCTGCTCTACTCATTCCAAGACTTGTTATAACATCATTATTATGTTGTCCAAAATGATTAATCTGATTTTTATTATTAGTTAGATAGAACGAGTAAAGTCTTGTTCCCAATCTCCATTTTATAGGTAAATTGAACACTAATCCAAATTTTTCTAATCCTAAAAAGCCAGGGTTACGAGCTTTCAACATTAAATCTTCTAGACCTTTCATAAATTTAGTAAAAGAAAATCCATATTTCTCTAATAAATTACTACATCTAAAGAAATCATCTTTATTATATTTCATTTCTCCAGTAAAATCTGAATCCCCCTTATAAGCTTTCATGGCTAAGCCTATCATATCATCATCAATTGTCCAATAATGACTTTCACCTAAACTCCTACTAAAATATAATAAAGAATTGTACAAGCCTGCAGTTCCATGATAAGTATTAGGAGATTTTTTTGAAGTTAGCATATCTAGCTTATCTACTCCTCTAAATGAAGTATCTCTAATGATTATATGTTTGGTGTCATAATATTTAGAATATTCTTCGAATTGAGTAGCATCTATTGCTAAATAATAATTACTAACATTAAAATCATCAAGCATCTTTGCTGTATAAGCTGTTCCAGCTCTACCATAAGATGGTATATAAATATTAAAATTCATTTTATGTCTTTCTACAAAACCTTCTTTACAAGATGGCTCAAAAGTAGGTGGTAAATAATAAGAGCTTTCTACTAATTCTTCGGTAGTAGGATTTTTAAAAAATACTGGAAATCTTATATATCCTAATTTTAGTATATCTTCTAAAGCTTTTTTATTATCTTCTATTTCTTTTTGATTTAGTCGTTCTATTTCACTTTCTGAAAATTGTTCAATACCATCATTATAAAGAAATTTATTTTGAGGTGTTAAAATTAAATCATCTGAGATTTTTTTATAATTTTTGTTCATTTCTTATCCTTTCAAATCTTTATATATATTGTTTATATTATGTTTAAGTTTGAAATCTTTTAAAATATTAACTTGATTAGGTAAATCTATTACTTCTTTATTTCCAAATTTTATGTCCTTTAATTTTAATAATTTGACTAATTCATCTAAAGAGATTTCATTCTCTTTATAATATAAATCAGCTTTTCCATAAAATTTATTTTTATATGAATATAGTAATGCTCTACAAACATCTTCTATATGAGTCATATTTATTTTTTGATTTTTTGGAGAATTTAAACTTGTTATAGGATTATCTGGCCTTGTAAGTAAATTATGTATTTTTGGCCTAGTATCATATTTCCCATAAGTGTCCGAAATTCTTAAAAATGTTAATTTATGTAGATTAAATATTTTAGAAGAGTCTTCAGCATAATATTTTGTAGCAGAATAAACATTGCTTGGCGAAAATATTTCATTACATTTATAAGCTGACCAACTAGAAGTAACAATTAAATGTGGCTGTTTATTACTGTTTTCTATTTGTTTATATAAAGAAATTGTTGCCAACAAATTATCCTCTATTAAAGTTTGAATAGTTTTCAGAGAATCATCTGATTTAAAATTGGTTGCTAAATGGAATACAACATTAAAATTAGAAAAGTCTATTTCTCTTTTATCCTTATCAGTATATTTTAATAAATCTTTATCATAATAAAATATTTCTTCTATAAAAGATTTTAAATCTGGTCGTAAATCACTTTCTTTTCGAATTATTCCATAAATTTTAGAATTTTTATCAGTTTCCTTTATATATTTTACTAAATAAGAAGCCATATAACCATTAATACCAGTTATTAAATATTTGTTATTCTTCATTATTTAGAAGCTCCTTTACATAGTTATATAATTCTTTTCTTGACTCAAAAGTGTCTATGTTATTAATAATTTCTTCTTTTTCTTCTTCTGAAATATTAAGAGAATTAATATAATCTAAAAACCCTTTTCTTGTGTCAGCTGCTTTAGTTTTTGATTGTCTTGTACTATTTTGCCATTTACCTCCACGAGCTTCTATAATTGCCTTTCTTTCTTTGTCATAGTTTTCAGTTACTATCTCTGCTGTTTCTCTATTTTCAGCTACTTGTTTAGCTATTTCTTCATTTATATCATATGTCTCAACAAAATCTGTTTCAGTAGGTTGGAACATATCAAATAATGATTTTCCTTTTTTAACTTTAGCTTTTTGTTTTTTTTCTTTTTGAGCTTTTAACTTTTGTTGATTTTCTAAAATCTCATTTCTTCTATATTGGGCCCATTCTGCTATTGTTGTATCTTGAGTATATTTACTTTGTTGGTCATTAAATACATCAATTTTATATTCAAACATAGTATTAGAGAAATAGCTTTCTGGCAACAATTTTTCACCAAAAAATCCTAATGGCTCTAAAATTGGCTGAGCTACAGGTATTTCATCTACAAATGGAGAAACATTATCATAATTCCAACGTTGAAATTCAGAACTTCTATTTAAAATTAATCGTAACATATCAGCTTTGATACCATTATCATCAATAATAATTACTGGAACTTCTTTTATATTGTTACTTAATGCTAAATCATAACGTAAATTACCATCAATTATATTTAAATTTGAATCTAATATAATAGGAGCTATAAATCTAAGCTCTATAATTGCATTGTCTATCTTATCAAAATTAGCTTGAGTAAAAAGTTTGAATTTTTCAGCTTTTTTGATACAATTTATAGGAAGCATACCATTATAAATAATATGTACTTCTCCAGCTGAATCTTTATCATTATGAGTTGTTGTAATTACATTTTCTTCTAATACAGTAAATCCTTGATTAAAGTTTACACCTGTAATTGGTACTATTTGTTTATATTTTTCAAATAATAAATCTGATAAATCTTTTTTTAATTCTTTTACATTGTTACACTGAATATTTCCATGTACAAGTATCTTGTTTAAATTATCCTTAGTTATAATAAGTTTTCCAGATACTTCTGGATGTGTTTTTTGAAGTTCTTTATATATTGACATACAAAACCTTTCCTTTACTTTATTTATTAGTTATATATATTATTCTAAAAAAGATAAACAAAATAGAATAATATATATAACTAATTATAAAAAGAAAAGGAGTTAAACTTTTGAATAAAATAAATAAATGGCTGCTAGAAAGAGAAAATAGTCATTATACTAAAAAATTATCTGAATTAACTTTATCTATAAAAGATAAAGCAAAAGAATATGAGGAATTAGATGATAAGGCTATTTTAACTTTATTTAATAAATTCAAAAATATTACTTGGAAAGAAGCTAAAAACAATATTATAGATGTTTATGCTATTGTATATGTTCTTTTTAAACGCTTATACAACATAACTTTACATGATGTTCAACTTCAAGGAGCTATAGCATTATTTGACGGTAATATTGCTGAAATGCGAACTGGTGAGGGTAAAACTTATACAAGCTCTCTACCTACAATATTAAATGCTACTATTAAAGATTCTCCTACTCATGTTGTTACAGTTAATGAATATCTAGCTAGAAGAGATAAAGAAGAATTAGAAAAACTATATAAATTCTTAGGATTTTCAGTAGGATTAAATCTAAATGATATGACCGTTAATAAAAAACGTGAGGCTTATAATTGTGACATTATGTATTCTACTGCAAATGAATTAGGCTTTGATTATCTAAAAGATAATATGGTTACAGATTTATCTCAAAGAGTAAATCAACATGGATATAATACTGCTTTAATAGATGAAGTAGATTTAGTATTAATTGATGAAGCTCGGACACCTTTAATTATAGGAAAAGATTCTAAAACTCCAGTTGCTCCTATAATGCAAGCTCAAAATATAGTTAAATCATTAACTAATGAAGATGTTAATGTGGATTTAAAAAGTAAATCTGTTTCTCTTACTAATAAAGGAGCTGAAAAAGTAAACAAAGCTTATCAAATTTCAAATATATTTGATGAAAAACATATAGGATATATGCACTTGATTAACGAAGCATTGTTAGCAAATTATATTTATCAAGAAGATGTTGACTATGCTATTGTTAGAAGTAATAAAGGAAATGAAATATTTATTATAGATTCATTTACTGGACGTATGCAACCAGGTAGAAGATTCTCAAATGGCCTTCATCAAGCTTTAGAAGCTAAACACTTAAGAAAAGGTGTTAATATTCAAGAAGAAAACAAAACAATAGCTACTATAACTTTGCAAAATTACTTTAGATTGTATAAAAAACTTGCTGGTATGTCAGGTACAGCAAAAGAAGAACAATCAGAATTTCAAGAAGTATATGGATTAAGAGTTATTCCTATCAAACCTAATAAACCATTAAAGAGAATAGATAAAGATATTGTAGCTTTTTCTAATTCTAAAGATAAATGGAATTATGTTGTTGAGAGAATAATTCACCATCATAATAAACAAAGACCATTATTAATTGGTACTGTTTCTGTTGAAGATAGTGAATTATTATCAAAGATGTTAAAACAATATAAATTAAAACATAAAGTATTAAATGCTAGACAAAATGAAGCTGAAGCTAAAATCATATCCTTAGCTGGTAAAAAAGGAGCTATAACAATTGCAACTAATATGGCCGGACGAGGAACAGATATAAAAGTAGATGAAGATACTGAGTTGGTAGTAATACTTACAGAACTTAATGAAAGCAGCAGAATAGACAACCAGCTTAAAGGTAGAACTTCAAGACAAGGAGCACCTGGTATTACAGAAACTATCATTTCTTTAGATGATTCTATTTTTTCACGAGTAAATGTAGACCATATTAAAAGATTTAATTTAACTAATCCTTTACCAAAAGCTTTTATAAATGCTCTTAAAGCTATTCAAGAAGAATTGGAAAGCAATAGTTATACTGCTAGAAGAAACTCATTACGTTTTGATGATGTAATAAGAGAACAAAGAAATATTTTTTATAATACTAGAAATGCTATATTAGAATCTTATCATAATGAAACAGAACTAGCTAAAAATTTAATGTATGAAGCATTATCTAATAATGATGAAGCTATTACAAATTATGATTATTTATCTGAAAATGAAGATTCTAAACGTAAATTAGCTAAAGAAATATTACTTCACTCTTTAGATTCAGCTTGGGTAGAACATATTGATAAATTAGAAGCTTTAAAATCTGGTATCGGTTGGAGAAGTCAAAGTGGTAAGAATCCTATTATAACTTATCAAAATGAAGCTAATATATTATATGAAAAATTTAAACAAGAAGTTTATTCTATAGCTATAAAGGCTATTTTAGATTTAAAAAATTATACTGATTTACAATTAAAAAATGCTTATGCCAATGCTTCTAAAAATACATTTAAGAAAGGTGACAACAAATAATGAAATGGATAAAAACTAAACAAGTCCGAAATAGATTACTATTTACTGCTTTAATGCTTCTTATATTTGAAATAGGTACTTTTATTACTTTGCCCGGAGTAAAAATCGAATATTTTAACAGTAATTCTACAATAGCTACACTTATGAATTTGTCTTCTGGAGGTTCTTTAAGTAGATTAGGCTTGCTTGCATTAGGTGCCTCTCCTTATGTTACTGCATCTATTTTGGTACAATTATTTTCAAAAGGTTTAATACCCTATTATAAAAAATTGTCTGAACAAGGTACTGCAGGCCAAATAAAATTAGCACAACATACTAGATTATATACATTCCTATTTGGTATTGGTACAGCCGTAGGTATATTATTCTCTCCTACAATAAGTCAAACTATTGGAGTAACAATCTCTGCTGACAATATTACTAAAATATTCCTTTCTATTATATTAGCTTGTGGGGGATTATTTGTTTCTTATATAGGAAATTTAATTGATGAAATGGGTATTGGAAATGGTCAATCAAATATTATTGCTTTTGGTATATTAACTTCTTTACCAGGTCAAATATTCCATGCTTGGAATATTAAACAATATTATATTAATAATTTCAATCCTTATCTAATTTCTATAGGACTCGCTGTTGCTTCTTATATTTTTATAATTATTATTTCAATATTATCAAATAGAAAGGAATTTGCTTTTCCATTACAATCTAAAAATTATGATGTTAATATAAAAGCTCATTATTTACCAATTAAATTATTAGCAAGTTCAGTTATGCCTATAATTTTTGCTTCAAGTCTTTTAGCTATAACTGGAACTATTGGACAAATGCTTCATAAGAATTGGACTTTTACAGATTATTCTACTTGGGAAGGTATTATTTATTACTCTATACTAATATTTATATTCTCTTATCTATATAATTTAGTTCAAATTGACGGCGAAGAATTAACTAAGAATCTAAAACAAAGTTCTATGTATATAAAAGGTGTTACTAATGACAATGTAGAAAAATATATAAACAAAGAAGTTATAAAAATTACTAACTTTGGAGCTCCAGTTTTAACTGTTATTGCTATTACTTCTTTAATTGTAGAAATAGTATCGCCTGTTAAATTAGGATTATCTCTTACTGGAATTAATATTCTTATTCTTGTAGGAGTAATTCAAGATATAATCCATCAAACTTTAGGCTTAACAGAAAAAAATAATTACAAACCTATTTTTAAAGGAGTAAAATAAATGGTAATAATAACTTTAATTATAATGCTCATTATATCTTTACTAATTTTCATTCAAACACCAAAACAAGAAACTTTAGGAAATGCCTTTAATGGAGAAGTTCATACACCTAAAATAATTAAGAAATTGCGTATCACTACTTTTAGTTTATTTATTATCATTTCTATAATTTTAACTATTAGTCATATGCTATAATTGATTTTAAGGGTATTTATATCGTTTGAAAACAGCCATAAATAATAACAAAAACAGCTCTTGATGAATCTTTCAAGAGCTGTTTTTTATCTTCTTTCTATACTATCTTGTGGTGCTAAAATTAATTTTCCTTGTTCAATAGACTTCCTAGAATCTATTATTTTTTGATTTGTACTTCCCATATATATCAAGCCTCTCTTATTTAGATTTTCTATATATGGGCCATCTATTAATATATCTATATTTTTTAAAAAATCTTCAGTAAATTTTGTTCTATACTTTCCATTTTCTTGTAATTGATTCCATGTTCTACCTGTCCAAACCCATATAGTTTTAGAATCACCAAATTTTTCTCTAAAAGCTTTTATTAATTCTAAAGTGGGTTCTTGATTTTCTTTCTCCAGTGAATCTCCACCTAAAATACTTAATCCACTTATATGTTCTTGGTCTATTGCTTCTAATATATAATTAATTGTTTCTTTTGTAAAATTTTTCCCAGCTAAAAATGATTGAGCTTCCTTATTGAAACAATTTTTACAATTTAATCTACAACCAGAAACAAATAGAGTCACTCTTACTCCGGGCCCGTTCGCTATATCATGTTCTCTAATAGTCATATAATTCATAAATATTAATCCTTTACAAATGTAATACTCTATCTATTATTTCTTCATATCTGCCATCAGCCCAAGTTTGTGAACCTAAATATCCACAAGAACGTCTAACAATACTTAATTTATTAGTATCATCATTACCACATTCTGGGCAAATCCAACCTTGACTACCGTCTTCATGTCTATGAGCTTCTAATTCACCATCAAAGCCACATTTAAAACAATAATCAGATTTACAATTTAATTCTGCATACATAATATGCTCATATATATATTGTATAATTTTTACAACTGCTGGAATATTATTAATCATATTTGGAATTTCTACATATGAAATAGCTCCTCCATTTGATAATTCTTGAAATTCTGACTCAAAATCAAATTTTGTAAAAGCGTCTATTTGCTCTCTAACAACTACATGATAAGAATTTGTTACATAATTCTTTATTGTTTCCCCGTCTATACTGCCAAAATCTCTAATACAAGCTTTTGCAAACTTTTCGGTAGTTGATTCTAAAGGAGTTCCATATACTCCCCAACCGAGATTAGTTTCATTTTTCCATAATTCACAATACTCATTCATTTTTTTCATAATTGCTATAGCAAAATCTTTAGCATCTGAATCAGTATGAGATTTACCTGTCATATATTTTACTGCTTCATATAATCCAGCATAACCAAAACTTACTGTGCAATTATCTTTTGTTAAATAAGAATCTATTTTTTCACCTGACTGTAATCTTGTATATGCTCCATATTGCCATAAAGTGGGTGCTACATCCGAAGTTGTACCTAATAATTTCTTATAATTATCTAATTGAGCTTTTTTAATCAAATTAGAATATTTATCAAATAACTTCCAAAATTCTATTGGATTACCTTTAGATTCTAAAGCAACATACGGTAGGTTTAATGTTACTACTCCTAAATTAGCTCTTCCCCATAATCTGTTTGGTTCTTCATCTAGTACAGATAATTGAGAACGACAACCCATAGGGGGTACTACTACTGACTCACCATATTTATTTTTTTTATTTTTTAGCATTACTTTCTCTGAAATATAATCTGGTACCATTCTTTTTGCTGTACATTGAGCAGCTAATTCTGTTAACCAAAAATACGGTCTATCTTCATATACATTAGTTTCATCTAATACATACAATAATTTAGGGAAAGTTTGAGTAACATAAACTCCAGCAGAATTCTTTACTCCTTTTATTCTTTGTTTTAAAAATTCTTCTATCAATAATACTAAATCACTCTTACTTCTTTCATCTTTTTGCTCATTTATATACATAAATAAAGAAACAAAAGGAGTTTGACCATTAGTAGATGAAATAGTATTCCATTGATAATTCATTGTTTGAACACTATCTTGAATTTCTTTTTTAAGTTCTTTTTCTACTAATTCATTTATTTTTTCTTCTGAAGTATTTAAATTTAATAGAGCTAAATCTTCTTTTACTTTATTCTTTATTTTTTCTCTTGAAATATTAACAAAAGGAACTAAATGACCTAAATTTATTGTTTGACCACCATATTGATTGCTAGCAACTACTCCAGATATTTGTGATACTATTGTAGCTGCAGTCCTTAATGATTTAGGCTTATCTATTTGAACTCCAGAAATATTAGTTCCATTTTGTAACATATCTTCAATATTAATTAGGCAACAATTAAGCATTGGTTGTATATAATAATCTTTATCATGTCTATGTATTATACCTTTTTTATCTGCCTCTACTACATCTTTATCACCTAATATTCTATAATATAGACTTTTACTAACTTCACCAGCAACATAATCTCTTTGAGTACTATTTATCCTAGCATTTTTATTGGAGTTTTCTAAAGCTACTTCTGTATTAGAATTACTTATTATATCTAAAATGCTTTCATCTAATTTACTTAACTGATATTTTACATCATTTTTATAATTGCCTATTATATAATTTCTTGCTAAATCAGTTAATCCATTTTCTATAAGAACATTCTCTATAATAGTTCTTAATTTTTCTGTAGTTAAATTCTCTATTTCATGAGCTTTTATATCTACTATATTTGCTACCTTCTTTATATCCTCACTTGTAGCATTACTTTTTTCATTAGCTTTATGTAAAACAGTAATAATCTTCATTATATTGAAATTTTCTTCTTTTTTATTAGTTTTTATAATTTTCATATGTTGCTACTCCTTTTTTATGTATATATATATTATTCTTTTATAAATTAAATATCTTTTTCAAAAAAAATACAAAAAAGTCTTGACATTTAGAAAATATAGGTGTATTATATAAATATAAACGAAATAAAATAAAGAAATAGGAGTTAAAAATCTTATGAAAAAATCACTTAAAAAAATTATTGCTGTTGCTTCTGTTATTACATTCTGTACAATTGGAATGTACACTTACAACAAAATCAATGTAAATGCTCAAGTTGTAAATAATACTAAAGTTCATAAATCTACTACAATTAAAAAAGATAAGTCAAAAATTGATAACTTGAGTACAAAAAATAAAACTCTTGATAATGCCAAACAAACTCAAGAAAAAGCAAAAGAAGAAATTTCAAAACCTCATTATACAAGTGCTATTGTATTTGAAAACACTGTCCTTAATGTTGGTGAATTGACTTATACTTCTATTTATGATGAAAACTCATTGCGAAACACACAAAATTACATTAACCAAGGTAATATTGCAAAAGGATTTCATTCTCTTGATGTTAATGATGGTCTTATGAGTTATGCAGCTGGTCATAACCCAGGAGTCATGGCTCCTATGGCTGCTTATGCTGGAGTAAATAAAACTTTTGAAGTTTGGGATGAAAATGGAAACCACCGTACTTACCGATTCGACCATGATGAAATGCTACAAATGGGCGCTCGAGCTGATAACCGTATGATTGACCTTCTTTCAAATCAAATCAATCAACAAGAGGGTATTATTATTCAATTCTGTCAACCAGAAATTAATCAACGTCATTTCTGGGTTGCATATCCAGTAAATTAAAAAAGATGAGTTTTAACTCATCTTTTTTTTATATGTCATAATCACTATCTTTCATTGCTTCTGCTTGACCTAATAAATAACCATTACCTACTTGAGAGAAGAAATCATGATTTGAAGTACCTGTAGAAATACCATTCATTACAATAGGGTTGACATCTTCGGAACTATCTGGAAACAATGGGTCTTGACCTAAATTCATTAAGGCTTTATTAGCATTATAACGTAAGAAAGTTTTGACTTCCTCTGTCCAGCCTAAATCATCATATAGTAATTCTGTATATTTTTCTTCATTCTCATATAATTCAAACAATAAATCATATAACCAATTTCTCAATTTTTCTTGTTCATCATTTGGCAATTCATTAAATCCTAATTGAAATTTATATCCAATATAAGTACCATGAACTGATTCATCACGAATGATTAATTTAATAATCTCAGCAACATTTGCCATTTTATTGTTGCCTAAATAATATAATGGAGTAAAGAAACCTGAATAGAATAAGAATGATTCTAAAAATACACTAGCTACTTTTTTCTCTAATGCAGAACCCCTTTCATAAATTTCATTAATAATTTTAGCTTTCTTTTGTAAATATTCATTATTATTAGTCCATTCAAAAATATCTTCAATTTCTTTCTTTGTATTTAATGTAGAAAAAATAGAAGAATATGACTTAGCATGTACTGCTTCCATGAACTGTACATTGTTTAGGACAGCTTCTTCATGTTGAGTTCTACAATCGCTTCTAATTGCTTCCACGCCACTTTCTGATTGCATAGTATCAAGAAGAGTTAATCCGCCAAATACTTTGCCAATTAAATCTTTTTCTTCTTGACTTAATTTTCTCCAATCATCTAAGTCATTTGATAATGGAACACGAGTATCAAGCCAAAATTGCTCAGTCAATTTTTCCCACGTTGATTTGTCAATTTCATCTTCAATTGAATTCCAATCAATTGCTTTATAATATTTATAATTTTTATCCATTACTTTAACTCCTTAAATAACACAAGATTCACACTCATTAGCACCAACTTCTGTATTATCAGAAGTGTAAGTTCTCACATAATAAATTGATTTAATACCTTTTTTGAAAGCATAATTACGCAAAATACTTAAATCTCTTGTAGTCATTTTGTTAGTTTCAGTTTTCCATTCATACATACCTTCTGGTAATTCACTTCTCATAAATAAAGTTAATGATAATCCTTGGTCAACATGCTCTGTTGCAGCTGCATAAACATCTATAACTTTTCTCATGTCTATGTCATAAGCAGATTCATAATAAGGAATTGTATCACTACTCAAATCTCTTGCTGGATAATAAATTTTACCTGTCTTCTTTTCTTGTCTTTCTTCAATTCTTTGAATAATAGGATGAATTGAAGCTGATACATCATTTATATAACTAATACTTCCATTAGGTGCTACAGCTAATCTAGTTTCATTATATAATCCATATTCCATAATTGAAACTTTTAAGTTATTCCAATCTTCAATTGTTGGAATATAAATACCATCAAACATATCTTTCATTTTTTCAGATTGTGGCACATAATTGCCTGTTAAATATTTCTCGAAATAAGTTCCATCAGCATATCTTGATTTTTCAAAACCTACAAAAGTTTCATTTCTTTCTTTAGCTATATTATTTGATTCTACTAAAGTCCAATAATTTAATAACATGAAATATAAATTAGTAAATTCTATTGATTCTGGGGAACCATATTTCATATGATGAGTAGCAAAGAAACTGTGTAAGCCCATTGCTCCTAAACCTATTGAATGTTTTTCTCTATTTCCTTTTGCAACAGTAGGAACTACGTCTATATCTGAAGTGTCTGTTATGAAAGTTAATGCTCTAGTCATAGTTCTAACTGATTTACCAAAGTCTGGAGAAACCATTAAGTTTACTACATTTGTTGACCCTAAATTACAACTAATGTCAGAGCCCATTACTTCATATTCTTGATTATTTTTTATTTTACTTGATTTGTGAACTTGTAAAATTTCAGAACATAAATTACTCATAATAATTTTACCATCAATTGCACTAGCTTTATTAGCAGTATCAACATTCATTATATAAGGATAACCTGATTCTTGCTGTAATTTTGAAATTTCCATTTCTAAATCTCTAGCTTTAATTTTATATTTCTTTATTTTTTCATTATTTACTAGATTTTCATATTCTTCAGTTATATTTATATAACCAAAAGGCTCTCCATACTCTTTTTCAACATCAAAAGGACTAAATAAATACATATCTTCATTATTTCTTGCTAATTCATAAAATTTATCTGGTACTGTCAATCCTAATGATAATGTCTTTACTCTAATTTTTTCATCGGCGTTTTCTTTCTTAGTAGAAAGGAAAGCTATAATGTCTGGGTGGAATACATTTAAATAAACCGCACCAGCACCTTGTCTTTGACCTAATTGATTCGCATAGGAAAAACTATCTTCTAACATTTTCATAATGGGTACTACGCCTGAAGCAGCATTTTCATATCCTTTTATACTAGCACCTGCTTCTCGTATATTAGACAAATTGATTCCAACACCCCCACCTAACTTACTCAATTGTAATGCAGAATTAATACTTCTTCCAATACTATTCATGTCGTCAGTTACATCTAATAAGAAACATGAAATAAATTCTCCACGTCTTGCTCTTCCAGCATTTAAAAATGAAGGAGTAGCAGGTTGATAACGTTGATTTATTAATTCATCTGCTAAATTCCATGCTAATTCTTCATCTCCATCAGCAAAATATAAAGCATTAAATGAAACTCTATCTTCAAATGTTTCTAAATATTTAGACCCGTCATTAGTTTTCATTGCATATTGATTATAAAATTTATATGCAGCCATAAATGATTTGAATCTAAAATCTTTACTATAGACAAATTTAAAAAGTTTTATAATAAAATTAAAATCATACTTTTCCAAAAAATCTTTCTCTATGTATTTTTGGTCTACTAAATACTTTAATTTATCTTCTAAACTCTCAAATCTTAAATAATTAGGCTTTACATTTTCTTTGAAAAATGCCTTTAATGCTTCTTTATCTTTATTTAACATTATAGAACCATTAATTGGTCTGTTTATCTCATTATTTAAATTATAATAAGTTACATTTCCTAAATCTTTTAATGACAATTTTATTACTCCTTTTAGATGAATAAAGAGAGCTATATAATAACTCTCTTATCTTAACTAATTACCTTGTTAGTTATATTATTCTATTTTATTTATTACTTTATATCACTTGTTATGTCTTATAAGACTTATTTTAATTATCGTTATATCGTTCCAAACAGTCACTTTTTCAAGAAAAATCATAATATTGATAAATTATAAATAAATTATTTTTTTAAACTTAAAATCGCTTAAAAAAGAGTTATAAAAATAACTCTTTTTATTTTAATTCTTTTTTATATTCTTCAAATACATGGTCAAAATAAATCTGGTCTGGAGCTTTACTTCTAGCTTCTTCAAAAGTACATTTGTCTGCTAATACAGCTTTTGCTAATTGTTGCTCCATTGTTTTTCCATTAGCTTCTTGAAAATCTCTTATAGCTTGGAAATTGTCAGCTGCTATTAATTTTCTTATCTTATAATCTATAGTTAATGCTTCTCTTACTGCAAACCTACCTTTACCATCTTTTGTTAATACTAATTGTTGATTTACTATTCCACGCAAAACGTCACCTAATGTTGCTAAAATTCTTCGCTGCTCCTCACCACTAAATAATGAACGAATACGATTTAATGTAGTTACATTATTTACAGTATGAATAGTACTCATAGCTAAATGTCCAGTTTCTGCAGCTCTTAAAAATTCACTAACTTCATTTTGATTACGAACTTCCCCTATTAATATATAATCGGGGTTTTGTCTCATTGCTCCAGTTAATCCAAATTCAAAATCCACACAATCTTCTGGTATTGCTCTCTGTACTACTAATGCCTTGCCATCATCTGGAAATACAGCTTCTATAGGTTTTTCTATTGTTATTATTTTCTTTTCTTGGGTTAATTGAATTTCTCTTAATATGGAAGCCATAGTAGTACTATTATGAGTAATTGTAAATGTTTTTCCTATTAAATAACTATGAGTTTCACTATCTACTTCAAAACAATAATAATCATTATAATTATCTTCTATCTTTTCTATCTTTACTATTCTACTTAAACGTTTTTTCATAGTTTTATCTATAACAAGATTCTTATTCTCATAATATGTATAATACCCTAAACTATTAGCTAATTCTACTAACTCATCTTTGTAATCTTTTACTTTTATTACATCTAATTCTGAATTACCTGTCATACTATACAATAACTCTTTTCTTTCTTCTACTGTATAGCCTTGATAAAATCTTACTGGAAAATTGATTTTAGGAATAAAATATTCATATTCAAATTTATCAAATATTTCATCTGTTGTTACAGCACTTAATAATCCTTTATTATTATGTACTATCCATTCATGAGGGCCACTAGCTTTAAATATTTCTCCATTTGACAATTCTATTTTATATAAATTATCATTTTTGTTCGCTTCGTGTATATCCAAAACTCTGGTTAAATTTTTGTCTTTATCAAAAATTGTATCACCTATTTCTATATCTGATACTTTCTTTAATCCTATAGGGGTTGGTATAAAAGTATCTTTATGTAATGCTTTTCCACTTCCAGTAGGACCACAAATTAAAACCGCTCCAGAAGCTTGATAAAACCAACTTTTTACTTCATCTTCTATTTTTAATTGCTCTGGAGTAGGAATTTCATCAGTAATAGTACGAAATACTATAGCATCATGGTCATAGCTCTTATATACTGATACCCGAAATCTTCTTCCTTTATAGCGTCCTCTTTTTATCACATATGATGAATCATAATCTAAATCCCTTACATAAACACCTTTGGCTTGGTGACTCAAAATAGCATTAACTAAATCTTCCATTAACAAATCATCTGGAATAGGAAACTCATGTCTCTTTTTTATTGCTCCTAATATTGTAAATGCTACAGGCTTATTTGCATTTAAATGAACATCTGAAGCTCCATCAGCTATAGCATAACTTAATACTATATCTAAATTGAACATACCTATCCAACCTGTATTTGTCCAGTCATTAATAGTGTTTCCATATTCATTAGCACTCGGACTTATTGCAAAATCATTTTCTATCGGATTCTCTAACACCGCTTTATTTTCTTTACTCTTTTTTGTATATATACTATCTAATTCTGGTAATGCCATTTCTTACTCCTTTTATAACGCCCATGGGTCGTCTACTCTTATTTTCTTTCCATTCTCATTTAAAAATGGTACTATATCATAATCTTCAAATCCTATTGATTCAGCAGCTCTTATAATTTTTTCTACTGTACTCTTACTACTAGTTATATAAACAACTTTACTATATACTCTTTTATCTTGCTTATATGCTATTAATTTCTTTTTGTATTCATTAACACTTTTACTAGCTCTTTCTACTTCTATAGCAATATTTTGGGGCTCTCCATTTGCTAATCGAGGACGTTTTACTACTAAATCTGGAATTACATAACTGTTATCAAATGCTTCTGAACTATATAATAAGTATAAAAATTCTTGACCAGGTACTAATTCTGGCGATAAACCTTTTTTACCATGTAATTCCCATTCTCTCCATAATATCTCACCACGGTCTAATACTTGAGTATTAACACTCGCTTTTAATTGATAATTACCAGTTATTTTAAATGATTCACTATATAACGAACTTCTAAAAAAACGTTCTGGTAATATATCTTCACCTTGTACTATTGTACCTTGAAATTCACGGCCTTTGTATGGAAAATCTTCTAAATTTAAAGCATTTATTTTGTTGCTATATAAACATGCTACTACATAATTTATTGTTAATAATTGACTAACACCTTTTATTTTAGGCCTCTTTGGAGCTTTTTCATCATCTGTAATTATACTTTGTCCTAACTTTGTTATTCCCCATATATATATATTACCCTCTAAAGGCAACTTCTCAACTAACCCCATATTATACATTTTATTTAATTGACCTGTTATTGCAGTCTTACTTTTTATTAATGCTATAGATAATATACCTATTGTAGCTACTTGAAATCTATACAAGAATTCTAATATTTGTATGTCACCTAATGTTGTATAACGTTGCTTTAATCCTATACCATTTATACGCCGTGTGCCGAAATAACCTTCACTTAATATGAGTGCTTTTTCATTGTCTTCTAAACTACTATTTACACCAACTTTTTCTATTAGCTCTTTTTCTGTCATACCTAATGATTTTAATAATTGCTTCTCATTAGGACTCATTTTAGTATACTTACCTTTTGAATATGCTTCCTTGACACTTCTAGCTTGATTTACTTTTGCAAGCTTCCTTTTCTCTGCTCTTTCTAAATGCTTAATAATACCTTTGGCATATAAAGGGTCATCTTTGCGATTCTCTAACCTAGCTATATTTTCTTCTCTTTTGCTATATTCTCTTTGACGATTTCTACCTTTGTTTTGACGTAGTAACTTTTTATTTAGATAATCACTTAATGTCATTCCACTACTACTTATTATGACTTCATCTGTTACTTCATTTGTTACAGTTTTGGTTTTTAAACGGTCTATACGCTTCTGTAATATACTATTAGCTTCTTCTTGCTTGTCTTCACTTACAGCTATATCATTCTCTATTATTCCATGTATAGAATTATCTTTTATATTAGTATCTATATAATCTCTATTACTCTCATAACTTGCTTCTTTATATTTTCTATGATTAGCTGTTATAATACCTTCTTCTTCTTCTGTTAAATTTAAATCTAATTTGCTTCTATATTCTTTAGGTAATTTTAATTCGCCACTCAATAATTGCTCTTTTATTTCTTGTTTGCTTAGACCTTCAACTTTTTCTTCTGGGGCTATCTTTTGCAAACCTTTTAATATATTTGTATCTTCTATACTTTCTTTTTGGAAAGACTCTTGACTTAAATCTACTTCATCATCATCTTCCCATGCCCATTTTATTATCTTATTTGACATTACATACTCTCCTTAATTGACATTTTAAATAGATTGTTATATATTGTGTTATAACGTATTTTTTGTGGTTGTGAATAGATATTTCTTCACTTTTTCTTGTTATTGTCGTTATATATCGTATATATATTATATCATTTGTCCTTTTTTATTACTATTATTAATCTTGACAAAAATGACTTGAGAAAATACAATATAGTTGTATTTCAACCCTGCACTGCTCCCTAAAGGGCACTACATGAGTCAAACTCAATTTCTAACCAACTCGTCTCACTTCGCTCACCTCGGCCTAGTCATTGTTTATACTAAACTAATATACATTGTATATTACCTTACTATATTGACTCCGTAGCTATACTACTCATTAGTAATTTACTACAAGTAATATTACTTATGACTACTATGCAGTGCTAGGATTAGCGAGCATAATTTAATTGTTAAGTTACTAGTAACTTAATAATTAAATCTTTAATATAAATTAAGTAATGCCATTACTTAATATATATTAAAATGCTATGCTCGCTAATAAGCGATTAGTGAAACTACTAAATTAATTACTTATGATTATAAGTAATTACTTTAGTATAATTATAAATTAATAGTAATTAATTTATAATTACTCACTAATCGCTAGCTATGCTCCCTTGCTATCTTAATTAACATTAATAAAAAATAGTAATGTAACGTTACAATGACTAGATATACAATCAAAAATATAATGCAAGGGAGCGAGTACACCGTTACACTAAAATAAGATAAAAGAAATGAAAGATACGGTGTACTCAGTAGCGAAGCAGAAGCTATATGAACTGGCATCTAATATAAATTAGATGAAATGAAATATACTTCAATGAGCTACTATAGCTAAAATATAATTAACTATAAAATGGTACTGCTTACTTAATACTAAATTAATTATAAATATAGTATAATTACTAATAATAGTGAAACTCAATAATAATAGTAAAATAATAATCTATAGTAAGACGATAAAGAATAGCTAATGAATAAAAAAAAGTAACGCAATAAGAGACACACAATAAGATAAGTGCTAGTGAAATAAGGTGAATGAAAATAAAATATTACTAATATAAGCAATAATAGGCAATAATTAAATAAATTAGATTACTAATATACACTATGGAAGTGAGTAAAAAAGTGAAGCAGTAGTGGTAGTGGGGGAAGTGGTAGTGGGTAGTGCTCGAGTAGTGGTGGCGGCTATGAGTGGTGGTTCTTTTTTCTTTTTTTTACTTAGCTATATATAGTTGTTTTTCTTTTTTTTTGAATTAGCTATAGCTAGTAATTTTCTTTTTTTGTGTTTGGAGCAAATTATAATTAGTATTTATAGTCGTAGTATCATTATTTACAAGATTACAATTTAGAAATAAGTAATGTTAGTCATGTCATTATAAATTATTTTTGGAAAAAGAATAAGTGAGTTAGCTATAGCTAGTAAATTTTATATTTTATTCTAGTTCTATAAAAATTATTTCTTTATTATTAAGTTACATTTGTAAGCATTAATAATTTAAATAAAGGCAATTTCGTTTAAAAGATTAAAAAGTACTAATAAAAATCATCTAGTATTAATAGATGATTTTATATTTTAGATAGATTGTTTTAAAGTTTCTACTAAGTCTACTTCATTTATAATAAGTTCATTTACAATAAAATATTTATCAGATGTTTGTAGATTGTAGCCAGTTATCTTAATAGTATAAGATGCAGTAGGAGCAATTAGAATTTCATAAGTACGAGATTCTTGGTTAATTAGATTATAGGATTGATTTCTTCCGCCATGATTAAAATTAAAATTATTTTTAGTCAAGTCATTTGAGATTAGTTTTATTTTTTGAGTAAAAACATTTTTCAAAATAGTTTCAATGTCATTGAAATCTTTTACAATAGGGTTATCTTCGATTAAAAGAATTATTTTCTGTAGTCTTTCCATTTTATATTAGTCCTTTATTACAGCAAAATCTTTTTAATTAGTTAGTATAGTAAATTTATCAATAATTAAATCTAGTAGTAATCATAACAATGTTTATCTTTCTTTTTTTAGTTGTATTATATATTTTTTTTAAATTAGAGGTTGTTCAATTACTAATAATTGATAGAGTTCATTGTTGTAAGAGAATTGTTGGTTAGAAATAACTAAATCAGGTCGTCTAAAATCTTTGTCATAAATGATTTTAAGTTTTTCTTTATAGCCATATTCATCTCTCCAAATAACAATCATATAATCATCATAGTTAGTAATTTTGATTTGGTTAAGTGTAATATTAAAAGCGGTGTGGATTTCTTTTAGAGTAGATAGTATAATTTCTTTTGGGATATTCATAATTAAGTTTTTCCTTAGTTATAGTACAGAAAATTTATATAGTGCTTCAGATTTAACAACATCATAATAAGTATTAGGGACAAATTCAATAGAGTTGTAGTTGTAATATGAATTATAGCCACCTTTAATAAGATGAGGTTTTATTTCAGCATCTTTATTTAAGTATAAATCATGTAGTAGCAATTGAATATAGATAATATAAATATATTTATAGTAATATTTAATATTGCTTAATTTTAAGTTAAGCAAGTCATTAAAGGATTTAATATTGATAGAGTAATCTTTCCATAGCCATTTAAAGATATTAGAAATTTCTTGTGGGAAGTTTTCTGTATTTTTATATTTATCTAAGAGAATAGTAGCTATATCGAGTCGATTATCGTTGAGGAAATAGTTTAGAAATAGTTCTTCATCAAAGTGTGAGTCAAGTTTTAAATTTTTAAGGTTAGTATAATTTTCATTTTTAGTAATAAAGTCGTAAATGGAAGTCATAGTAATAAGTCTTTCTTTCTTTATTTTATTAGTTTACCAAGATGAATTGTATAGATAAACTTCATTTTCAAAATCAGCATTATCAAGGATTTTAGTTAGCATTTTCAAAGTTTCTTTTACATTAAGGAAATATGATAGTGCATAATCAGTTGGGCCGAAGAAGAAACCCTCTTTAGTTGGTAAGATTTTATTTAGTTCTGTTTCTAGTTTAGCATATTGTTCTTTAGTAATAATTCCCTTTTCAATTAGGTTATTAGCATTATAGTATAACAAATATGAGTCTTTATCGAGAGTATAAGGATTAAGTTTAAGTACTTTTTCGCAAATTTCTTTCAAATCTAGTAGGTTGTCTTTAGTTACGAAGTAATAAGAGCAATCATCAATTTCATTTTGAATATTATTAACAAACCAAGCATGGATTTGGTTAGCTTTTGACCAATCAGCAATTTGTTCAAAGATAGTATAGTGATTAGAATAAGTATTTTGTAGTGGTTTAATTTTTTCTTTAGTCATAGATTCGGGAATATTCCAATCTGTTAGAGAGAAGTCAAAGTTCCAACCGTTAGTTTTAGCTAATTCTTTATCAGCATAGTATTCAAAAGCTTTATTAGCATAGAAATAGTCAATAGCAGAGAAGTTATTAATTTTTTTAGTTTTGTAGAGGTTCATATCTAGGCCCATTTTAATTCTCCATTCATAAAAATCTTTTGTTTTCTTATAGTTATATTATACAACAAATTATATGACTTGTCAATTTTCTTTTTATAAAAAAAGAGTTATAGTTATATAGCTCTTTAAGTTTAGATGAATCCAAATTCTGCAAATTTCAATTTAATATTCATTCTTTAAGTAAAAGTATTTTTTCGATTATTTATACTTAGATAGAAAAATCTTGGTTATTATTAGTTTTAAAATCAATTCTTTAAAATAATATTATAGTATTAGAAATTCAGTTTAGCCACGTGATTTTAAGTTTATTTATAGCAAATATAGTGTTATAGTATCAGAATAGTTTTAAGGACTCTTTTTTTTAATCCATTTTAATTGAGATAGTAGTCTTAAGTCTGGTTCATAATATTACGAAATAAATATAAAATTATATAAATCAAGTAAAATTATGAAGTTTCGCACTTATTTACATATAGGATATGTAAAGTAAAGCCATGGACTACCAAGTATTTATTCAAGTATAAAACAGGAATAAATTTCCGCAGACCGTTTTTATAAGTTTAATTTAATAAAATAAACGCTAATGGAGGTGTTCACACATTTTGAACTGAAAAGTTAGATTTTAAATTTAAAATCGCTTTTATCGTCCATTTTATATTTAGTTCAAAAAACTAAACAGATGTATTTTCATAATACTCTTTAACTTGTTTATATGGAGTATAAATATTTATTTCACTAATAAATTTTCTTTTCTTAATATTTATAGAAGCATTAAAATCTGCTGACAAAGTTTTTTTTCATAGGTAAATTCTCCTTTGTATTTACAGTAAGTTTTCCTAATCATATATGTAAATCATATTAAATGGATTATCATAAGTTAAGTATTCGCTTGGTAATGCGTTTTTCAAATCGTTACTATTGATTATAGTTGCTGTTCTTTTATGATTTTCCAAGTAATATTGAGTGGTTTTCGATTCATTGAACAGAGTATTTGGAGTTTTTTGGTTTTGTAAATATAGTTCAATGTCTTTTTTATTTGTTGGAGAGATAGCAAATTGTAAAATACCTTTTCCTGGTTTATATTGATTTGTAAATCCAATATATACTTGGTTATTTTCTTCAAATTTGAATAGCATTGGAAATCCTAGATTGACTAATTGTTGGAAATTAGTTACTTCTGTGAATCCAAATTTTACTAGTTGTTTTTCTATTAGGCTCATTTTAATTTTTCCTATTTTTTAATAATATTCATTTTGGGGCTATATTTTGAGAGCCATGAATCAGACAAGTCAATGTCTTTTTCTGCTTTTAAGCGACCAATATTATAAGCTAATTTGATAATGCTTTGTAAATCTTTAGTAACAATATTTAACGAGTTTGATTTTGTCATGAGTAATACCTCTTTTATAGTTTAAATAATTCCAAGTTCAACAAATTTATCTTTAGTTTCTTGAATAGATTTTTTATTTTCGATTAAGTTTCGTAATTCTTGCAATCTATAGATGTTAAGAGCAAGAGTTTCTTTTACTTCATTTAGTCGTTCTTGGTTAGGATTTTGTGAGTAGTGCCATTTAATCAGAGCAATAACACTATCACGGTAATCTTTTTCATTTAATTTAGCTTCTTCAATTTGATTTTTAGAAAGATTATAGAAGTATTTTAGCAAATGTTTTTCCATTTCATCTGTATAGATTTTAATTTCGACAGGTAGTGGTTCATTCATAGTTAGCTATCCTCTTTGTTCTATTTTCTTTATAATTACATTATAGAATAAATTATATTGTTTGTCAATATAATTATACTAATAAAAAGAGCTATGTTTTATAGCTCTTCTTTTTTAATAACAAAAAACTTTTTAAATTCTTTAATAGATAATTTCAAATCTTTTTAATAATTCTTAAATATTGGGATTTAGCTTATTTAGAGAATTCTTTTTTAAGATAAATCCAGTTTCTTTAAGTGTTATCTTTGCTTCATCAATATTAGCATTGTTTTCTAGTAACTTAATAATAGCATTTAAAAAAGATTCTGTGTTATTTTGTAAAAGTTCAAGCAGCGGTATTTCCTCTTCAAAGTTATTGTTTAAACTCCATGTAATAATTTCAGTAAAAAGGTCTGAGATTTCTTTATTTTTTTCTTTTGCTTTTTCTAAATCCTTGCTCTTAATATTCTTTTTAAATTCATTCAAAAGAGTTTTCATTTCTTTTATATAAGATTCTTTTAGTTTAGCCATATTTTTTCTCTCTTTTTATATTTTATTTATAATTATATTATAATA
>ERZ773061.185-NODE-185-length-26986-cov-6.266273_pt1 | contig 26986 bp, 21 predicted proteins | sample MGYA00580627_ERZ773061 | MGnify/ENA primary metagenome ERZ773061 (study PRJEB29015, sample SAMEA2738119) | human oral metagenome | biome: human oral; feature: human-associated habitat; material: saliva | place: China | collected 2223 ...
CTGAAAGAAGTCATCTGTCCATCAGCAGAAAGACGCAAGAGATTCTCTCTGGAGGTTTGACTATTCAATATCCAAAGGTCTCCTTTATTATCGAAACAAAGCCCATCAATAAGCACATAGTTGTTTCCTAACTCTCGTCCTCGATCCATTGCACCTTGCAACAAACTGTTGTCTCTGTTGTAATAAGCCTTTAACTGCCCATCAAGGAACTCGTATAAACCTGTCCTTCCACCAACAAATACATGGTTAGCATTGCGTGGGTCGACGGCAAGAACATTATTATCTAGATACTCATAGCCCGTTTTTAACGATAGATTCTCTTGATAATTCGTCCACTCACCATCATGTAGAATCTGCACAGCACCAGGTATATTAGGATCTCCATAACCTGATTTAAACATACCAGGAACGGTATATAAGCGGTTATTAAGGTATTGGATATAGGCAAAACCATTATACTTTGGACCTCCAGGACTCAATGTTTTCGCTTGATTAAGGAGGTTTGCATCCATCCTCTTAGGTCTTTCCACATAGCCACCAACTCGTGTCCAGTTGTTCTTATCGAGCAAGTTTGCCGTTAACGGAGCACGATATAGCCCATTAGACTGGCTTGCGGCATAGATGTAAGAACCTTCTATATAACTGTAATTAACCGGAAAGGAGAGGTTGTAACTGTCGCTTATTTCTGCCTTAGCAACATTCAGTTTGACAAGTCCAAAGCCTGTTGAGAAATAGCAATAAGCCCCATTCATATCAATACCATAGACAGTCTTGTCGGAAGTCAAAGCCTTTAAGTAATAGTCGGGTACGTTCGTAACGTTCCCCTTAGCGTCCATTAGATCGATATTATTGTCTTCGTAGACAATAACAAGGCGCTTGGCGACTTCGTTCCAACCAATGAATCGGATGTCAATAGAGCTTAGTCCGTTCTGTTTATCGTATGTTTGAATACTTTGATCAGCCTTATTATAGGTGTAAAGGGCATCAGAGGCAAGTACATATAACCGATTGCCTCCTTGCTCAACCCATTGTATGTTGCCATAAGAAAGGTAAGACTTCCATGTCCCAATACCTCCTGCAATAGCAGAGAGAGAGGATATAAGAATGATAAAAGATAGGGTAATTCGTTTTATTGTCATAGTGGGTTCTTGTCAAAATGAATATTATCTTGCTTACTGCTCAAGGCTTATATAATACATGAGCTTATATACATTAAACAGAAAGACACTTGTTTTATTGCCTTGTAAAAGCTTCTTTATCTTCTTGCCGAACAATTTATTAATTATTAGAACAACCTTTACTATATGAGATAGAACCACCCTATCTCTCGCTTCTAACAACTTAGAATATCCTTTCAATAGCATCTGGTACTCATAAAGAGTTCGTAAAGACTCCTCCGTCTTATCTATAAACAAAGTGTTATTCTCATAGTCGGTTAGGGTTATGGGGTTATTAATATGGATTATCTGAATCCCATTCTCTTCAAGAGCCTTACCCCACAATACATCTTCATAACCATAATGAGTGAGCTTCTCGTCAAATGAATGTTGGACAAAGACCGCTCTTTTTACCATAAAGTTAGTAGTGCGGAAACTTTGAAAAGGTCTCTTCTGTCTATCACTCAAACTATTCTTTCGTTCGAAAGCACACTCATATTTATATCTAAGATTCCCTTTCCATTGTTCTGGATTGCCACCTATTCTGATGCCACCAACGACCACATCACCTTCTGCTTGCGTGTATCTACGAATAAAATCAGGGTTATCAAGGGATAAATCACCATCTATGAAGAGGATACGATCACCTTTTGATTGCGAGAAAAGGAAGTTGCGAATGGCTGACCTACCGACATTCTCCTGCCTTATAATATACTGCACGCCCTCTAACTGACCAATGACTTTGTTACACTCAACGATGTACTGATTCGTAGTATCAGCCATTGTCCCATCGTCCGCCACAATGATCTCATACGCAATACCACACTCCATACATTGCCGTTGCAGCTCTGTTACCAAAGCCACACAGCTACATTTATAAACAGGAAGGAGTATTGATAGCACGTAGGTGAATGCTTTAGCAAGATGAGGATAGGTATTCTGCGAGCTTCTTAACGGCTCTTGCACGGTGAGAAATCTGATTCTTCACCTCTTCGCCAAGCTCTGCAAAGCTCTTGTCATAGCCTTCTGGAATGAAAATAGGGTCATATCCGAAGCCTTCTGTACCATGTTTCTCGGTTGCAATACGCCCTTCGACACGTCCTTCAAATTGATGTTCTACACCATTAATGATTAATGAGATAACCGTGCGGAAACGTGCTGTACGATCCTTAACATTCGCCATCTTCGATAGCAACTTACGCATATTTGCTTCGCTATCGTGGTCAGTTCCTTCAGCATAACGGGCTGAATGAACACCGGGTTCACCATTGAGTGCATCCACCTCAAGCCCCGTATCATCCGCAAAACAATCGTGATTATAATGCTCAACGATGTAGGTTGACTTTTGGCGAGCGTTCTCCTCCAATGTTAAACCCGTCTCTGGAATATCCTCATGACAGCCTATTTCAGCCAAAGAGACAATCACGAAGTCCTTACCTAAGATATCCTTGATCTCTTCCAGTTTATGTTTATTATTCGTTGCAAATACTATTTTCATCTCAAAAATTCATTTATACTTTATTTATTGAAGCCCTTTCAGCAGCTTCCATCTGCTTTTCTATCTGCTTCCTCTTATCCTTCTTTGCCTTAATCTTTATCTGATCAAAGCCTTCGCCATACACTCCTATAACCGAACTCTGGCTTACGAAGGCTGTAGGGTCAACCATCTTGATAAGACGGAAGATAGTTTTACTCTCGTTCTTCTTCGCTAGTAAGCATATAACCTTCATGTCATTGCCTGTGTACCAACCATGTCCATCGAGTATAGTAAGGGCGTGCTCCGTCTCATCGACGATAGCTTTGGCTATTTCCTCATGTTTCCATGAGAAGATAAGGAACTGTACTGACTCCCTTCTCATGTTCATTACGTGGTCAAGCATGAAGCATTCGATGAACATAGTGCAGTATCCAAAGACCATCTTATGCAATCGGTCGACCATAGAACCAAACTGCGGGAAGAAGAGACAACTACCTACTATCAATATATCGACGCCCATCAACACTTGTCCTAACGATATGTCGCGATACTTATTGACGCATGCTGCGATGATATCAGTGCCTCCTGTACTTCCATTATTTAAGAAGACGATGGCAAGACCAGTACCAGTTATACAACAGCCAATAATCAATGACATGAAATCCTGCCCCTCCCCGAGTACCTTAATAAAGTGTCCATGGGCATCAACAGGCATCAAGTCTTGTGCAAACTTCAGCATGAAATAGAGTGCGAAGATAGCATATATGGTCTTCATCATAAACTTGAAGCCCAGAATCTTTAGTGCGACAACCAACAGGGAGATGTTGATTATCATGTAAGTGTTCTCTATCTTGAATCCAGTTGCATAGTAAACAATGGCGGACATACCCGTTACTCCACCCGTAACAATCTCATAAGGAAGGAGGAAGATAGTGAAGGCAACGGCATAAAGAAGCAGTCCCATCGTAAGAAAGAGATAATCCTTTGCTTCTGAACGGATAAGCTGTTGATTAATAGTCATAGGTCTTAAAAGGTATATAGAGGGGATGTGTGCAGTGTAAACACACATCCTCTCTGGTTTAGATATTAGTTACTTACAAACGATGTTGATAATCTTTCGAGGTACAACGATGGTCTTTACAATCGTTTTACCATCTATGTAATGCTTACTGCGGTCGTCTGCTAATGCGTTCTTCTCGATGTCTTCCTTTGTAGCATCAGCCGGGAAGGTCATTTGAAAACGTGCTTTACCATTGAAAGAAACTGTCAGTTGCACCTCATTCTCCACCAAGTAAGACTCGTCCCAAGCTGGCCAAGTGGCATCACAAACGCTCTTTGTCTCACCACCCAACTGCTCCCACAACTCTTCTGCCATGTGTGGTGCGAATGGCGCAATGACAATTACCAGCTTTTTCAACAATTCCTTGTTAGCGCACTTCTGCTGACTTAGCTCATTAACACATATCATGAACGCTGAAATAGCAGTGTTGTAAGAGAATTGCTCAATGTCTCCTGTCACCTTCTTGATAAGCTTGTGCACACTCTTCAACGACTCCTTCGATGGCTCCTCATCGTTCAGTTCCTGTTGATAGAGCTTCCAGAACTTCTTTAAGAAGCGGAAACATCCATCAATACCATTGGTATCCCAAGGCTTACTAGCCTCTACTGGACCTAAGAACATCTCGTAGAGTCGAAGTGTATCAGCGCCATACTGCTCCACAATATCATCTGGATTGACAACGTTGAACATGGACTTTGACATCTTCTCTATCGCCCAACCACACTTGTAAACAGCGTTACCTACGGTACTATCATTCGATGTTCTATCAGCCGACTTACTACCATCTTCAAAGATAAACTCGGCATCTTTGTATTCAGGACGCCATGCCTTGAAAGCCTCAACATCGAGTACATCAGCATGAACAATATTCACATCGACATGGATAGGAGTCGTTTCATACTTGTCTTTCAGCCCTAAGCTAACAAAGACAGGAGCCTTTGAGTGGTCATCGGAATTGATTCGATAAACAAAGTTAGAGCGTCCTTGAATCATACCCTGGTTCACTAACTTCTCGTATGGTTCGTCTTTACAACTGCAACCAATATCGAATAAGAACTTATCCCAGAATCGGCTGTATATCAAGTGACCTGTGGCATGCTCGGTACCACCCACATATAAGTCCACATTCTGCCAATACTCATCAGCCTCGCGACCCACAAGTGCATCGTTATTATGCGGATCCATGTAGCGAAGATAGTATGCCGAACTACCTGCGAAACCTGGCATTGTATTCAACTCAAGCGGGAATACGGTCTCATCATCTACTAATGACTTATCAACAACCTTGTTTTCTTTCTCGCTCCAAGCCCACATCTTCGCACGACCCAATGGTGGTTCGCCACTCTCGGTAGGCTCATATTTATCTATCTCAGGCAACTCCAGCGGCAAGCAGTCCGTTGGTACCATGTAAGGCATCCCTTTCTTATAATAGACAGGGAATGGTTCTCCCCAATAGCGTTGGCGTGAGAAGATGGCATCACGCAGTCGGTAATTCACCTTCACACGTCCGATTCCTCTCTCACTAACAAACTTCTTCGTTTTTGCGATAGCCTCTTTCACCGTGAGTCCATTGAGTGAGAAACCCTCCAAAGCTGCCTCCTTACCTTCCGCAGGAGAGTTAATAACGATTCCTTCTTTCGCATCGAAGCTCTCTTCCGACACGTCTGCACCCTCAATCAGAGGTACGATTGGCAAGTTAAAGTGCTTTGCGAAGGCATAATCACGGCTGTCATGAGCAGGCACAGCCATAATTGCTCCAGTACCATAGCCCGCTAGTACGTATTCAGACACATATATAGGAAGCTGCTCACCAGTGAATGGGTTAATACCATAAGAGCCTGAGAAGACACCCGTCACCTTACGATCTGACATTCGTTCAAGCTCTGTTCGCTTCTTTACATAAGCCAGATAATCCTCCACCTCAGCTTTCTGTGCATCCGAGGTAAGCTCTACTACGAGTTCAGACTCTGGTGCAAGTACCATGAAAGTAACGCCAAACATTGTATCTGCACGCGTTGTGAAGATGGTAAACTTTCCTTCTTTCTGTCCTTCAGAACCATTTGGAGTAACATACTTAAACTCCACCTCTGTTCCTTCCGAGCGTCCAATCCAGTTCTTCTGGGTCTCTTTAATAGAATCAGACCAGTTTATTTTCTCTAAACCATCCAATAGTCTCTGAGCATAAGCAGACACTCTTAGGCACCACTGCTTCATCAGCTTTTGCACAACTGGGTATCCGCCACGCTCGCTAACACCATTGACAACCTCGTCATTAGCCAACACTGTACCCAAACCAGGGCACCAATTCACCATCGTCTCACCCAAGTAAGCAATGCGATAGTTCATCAGTTTCTCCTGTTGCTCATGCTCATCCATGCTCATCCAGTCGCGTGCTGAGAATACAAACTCCTCACTTTTAGCCACGTCGAGATTGAGAGTTCCCTCCTCTTCAAAGTGCTTTACGAGTTGAGAAATAGGCTGCGCCTTCTGCAAACGATTGTCGTAATAGGAGTTAAACATCTGTTCGAATGCCCATTGAGTCCAATGGTAGTAATGCGGGTCACACGTTCTTACCTCTCGATCCCAGTCGAATGAGAAGCCAATCTTATCCAGTTGCTCACGGTAACGGGCTATGTTTTTCTTCGTCGTAACCTCTGGGTGCTGTCCAGTCTGTATGGCATACTGCTCTGCGGGGAGCCCATAAGCATCGTAGCCCATAGGGTTTAAGACGTTAAAACCATTGAGTCTCTTATAACGAGCATATATATCACTGGCTATATAACCCAACGGATGCCCCACATGTAAGCCTGCCCCGGATGGATAAGGGAACATGTTTAGCACGTAGAACTTCTGTTTATTCTTATCTTCAACAACCTTGTAAGTCTTCAAATCAACCCACTTCTGTTGCCATTTCTGCTCAATGTCTCTGAAGTTGTATTCCATTCTTTTCACTTGTTATAACTAATGTGCAAATTTACAAAAAGTATTCGATACTAATGCTATTTACCAGTCTTTAATTCGCTTAACGACCAACGATTAAAACACTAAAATAGCCTCACACCCAACCCCTCTCCGAATGGAAAGGGGAGTGAATAGCCTTATTTACAAACAAAAAGGACGTCTCTTCACATCAAGGAAACGCCCTTCTTGAATCAAAGAGGGCGTTTCTTCGCATCCAAGAGAGCGTCTCTTCATAGCAAAGAGAGCCTTTCCTAACCAGCTTCCGTTAGGCACTCCCCTCCTTGGGAGGGGTTGGGGGAGGTTTTACCATTCGGAGAGGGGATGGGGGTGAGGCTGGTTGTTGACGGGGGAGAGGCTTCTTCTTTCCCCTTGGGGGAGGCTGGGAAGGGTAAAAAAACGTAAAAAACAAGTAGTAACTATTGACAAGTTGAAAGAAAAAACATATCTTTGTCTCCGATTATTAACTATATCTTGGAAAGGATACCATTATGAGAAGAAACGCCATCCTACTATCAATAATCCTCTTCTTGACAACCCCTTTATCGGCACAAGAAGCCACTAAGAACGACACAACGAAGACGCAAAAGTTGAAAGAAGTCGTTGTGACGCATCAAAAACAGCTGATTAAGAATGATATTGACAAGCTGACTTACAACGTGAAAGACGATGTGACGGCACAAACGAAGAACACGTTAGAGGTGCTGAAAAAGGTTCCTTTCGTCACTGTTGACGGTCAGGACAATATAAAAGTACAAGGTTCTACGAACTTCAAAGTATATAAGAACGGGCACCCCGACCCTGCTTTTGCAGGGCAAAGTCTCAAAGAGATACTGAAAGCAATGCCTGCTTCTACCATCAAGAGGATTGAGGTTATCACCGATCCCGGTGCTAAGTATGATGCCGAAGGGACGTCAACTATACTCAACATCGTAACGATGAGCAACGTACGCATGCAAGGATTATCAGGCAATATACAAACAAATGTAAGTTCATACGGCTCTGTTGGACTTGGAACATCGCTCACTACGCAGGTGGGAAAGCTCACTACTACCATTAACTACATGGAATATTATCAGGCAGGGAAGCAAACGGAAAGAGAGGTAGAAAGCTCGTTTACATACCTCAAGACGGGTGAGAGGTCTCTTGAAAAGCAACACCACGCCACGAGAGGGAACATTCATATCGGTAACGTCAGTGCTAGCTATGAGCTTGACTCACTGAATCTCTTGACTGCATCGGCCTCTCTTTTCGGTTATAAGGTGGGCAATACGGTTATATCGAACTATGAACGATGGGACAAGAACAACCATCTTCTCTATCAATATGACGAATCCACAACGATACCTCACTACTCTTATTTCAAGATTGGAGGGCGATTAGACTATCAGCACAAGACTCACTTGGATGGAGAAGTGCTCACACTGTCTTACATGTTGGCAGCTACACGAAATAGGAAGACCAATCACATAGAGTTAAGTAACCTTGTGAATGCACCCTTCAACTACACTGCTTGTGACTTACACTCGCGTGAGCGATTCACGGAACACACTTTCCAATTGGATTACGTGCGCCCCTTTGGTAAACAGCATAAGCTGGAAAGCGGTCTAAAATACATCTTTCGTAACAATAACAGTCACACACGTACAGATTACACAGGCTCTATGCCGAACGAAGACAAGGAGTTTAAGCATAACACACAGGTGGCTGCTGCCTATCTGTCTTACCTCTTTACGGCTGGTAATTGGTCTGCTCGAGCTGGCTTGAGATATGAGTATAGCTACATGAAAGCCGAGTTTCCAGATGGAAGCGCAACCGGTTTCCATGCCAACCTCCATGACTGGGTGCCCTCCGCAAGCGTTCAATACAAGATAACAGACGCCCAAACGCTAAAGTTCAGTTATAGTACAAGCATCAATAGACCCGGTATCCATTACCTCAATCCAGCTGTTGTTCGCACGCCAAACTATGTATCTTATGGTAATGCCAACTTAGGAAGTAGTCATAACCAGAAGCTCCAAATGACCTATACATTAATCACTCCGAAACTGACATGGAGCTTCACTCCTTATTACTCCTTCACTAATAACGATATAACAGGAACCCGTTACACAGATGGACAGGATATTGTTGCAACATACGATAACGTTATGAAGAAGAAAAGTTTGGGTTTCTCTTCTTATACGCAATGGCAACCTTTCAAAGGAACGAGCCTTCGTTTGAATGGTGCGGTTAATTATTCACGGATCAGCATCCCCTCTCCTGCGATACAGAATAGGGGCTGTTGGGGGGATATATACTTCGATGTGGAACAGAAGTTACCATGGAAATTGACTTTCGAGACGAACCTTTCTATAGAATTCGGGCGTCCTGTATACACTCCTTACCTATATGAAGGACGCTGGAACACCTATTCCTTCTACCTTACCAGACGTTTCCTCAAAGATAAACTCACCCTTATGATTTATAGTAATAAGCCTTTCACGAAACGACAGGAGTACAACACGCGTACCGTGAAAGGCGACTTTATAGGACAAGAGACGTTTTGGGGCAAGCCAAGAGAGTTCGGTATTAGTCTCTCATGGAACTTCGGAAAGCTGCGTGCAAACGTGAAGAAAGTTGATAGGAGTATAAAGAATGATGACTTAGTGGGCGGCATGAAGCAATAAAGAGGGCTATCAGAAGTGAGCAAAAATTTGCTTATTAATATAAAAAGGAGTATCTTTGCGAAAAACAAAGATACTCCTTTCTATATATGGCAACACATCCCTTATGGTCTGACGACTACTGGTTACTCCTCCTCCAGCTGTATTTAAAGAAGCCGGAGGGCATGAAGCCAATGTATTCCCATGCGTTGGTAGAGCTTAGTTTGGAACTTCATATACCGCCAAAGAGCCTCTATGAACAGCAATTCAAGCTGCGCCACCGTGACACTCCAGTGTTACAACTTATCTGGGAAACCTACGCTGAGAACACACGCAAGCTCAATAAGGATGTGAAGAAACTGCGTTCAATGAAGGGATTCGGCAAAGCGAAGGAGTTTTATAATGGTGTGCAACTAAGGGAAACATTTGAGCATGACTTCCTTCCAATAGATGGTTATAATGAATTGAGACCTTTCATGCTCGTGATAATATTAGATCTTTACTTCCGACTGACGCCTATCACGATGGTAGAAGAGACTCCCGAGATACGAGAAATGGCTAAGTTGATGAAGATAAAAGCCCATTCAGTGGTGGAGGTAATGGATGCCTTTCAGGTTTGTGACCCTTATCTCAATCGCAATGACCTAATGATTACGCCCCTGTTATTGCCTTGTCAGGATATATGGAACCGATATGGTAATGATAACCCAGATAGACTTTCTGCCCTAGCTGCACAATTAAAAGATTACTTCCAGTGATTTTCATGCTTTTTTTTAGTACTTTTGTAGCGTAATTCAGGTATAGTAATGGCACAAGAACAAGTACAGATTCAGACCCAAAAACAGCAACAGGTGCAGCGTCTCTCACAGCAACAAATGTTGCAAGTGAAGCTCTTGGAGATGCCACTCACCGAACTGGAAGAGTCTGTGAACGCCGAGTTAGATGATAACCCAGCGTTAGAAGCAGGTGGAGAGGAGTCTGATAGCATTGATACAAACGATTCCGTAGAACAGAGAGAGGATGATGATTTCGACTCACAACAGGAACGTGAGGAGAGACAAGACGCCCTTGACTCTGCTTTGGAACGTATGCAATCGGATGAAGACTTGCCGACTTACGATTCAAGACAGCAACGCAACAATGCAGACTATGAGGAGATTGTTTACGGAGATACCACTTCCTTTATTGATAAACTCAATGAGCAAGTGGGCGAACTGGAGCTAACTGAACGGCAAAGGGATATTCTGGAGTATCTTATTGGTAGTTTGGACGACGATGGACTACTGCGGAAAGACTTAGACACCATCAGTGATGAACTTGCAATCTACCATGGTATTGACGCTACAACACAGGAGATTGAGGATGTACTAAAGCTATTGCAGGACTTTGATCCAGCTGGTATAGGTGCCAGAAGTTTGCAGGAATGTTTGTTACTGCAAGTAGAGCGAAAGGTTGAAAACGGCGAGTGGCAACGCGACGGACAGTTATATCAATATGTGAAACAGGTTCTCACACGCCATTTCGATGCTTTCACGAAGAAGCATTGGGATAAGATTAAGGTTGCAATGGGGCTCTCTGATCTTCAAGTGGAGACCTTGCAAAAGGAGATACGCAAGTTAAATCCAAAGCCGGGAGCGTCTATGGGGGAAACACAAGGGCGTAACCTGCAACAGATAACACCTGACTTTATCATCGAAACAGAGGATGATGGCACCATTACCTTTAGTCTTAATCATGGTAATCTACCAGAGTTACACGTCTCACCGAGCTTTAATGAGATGCTGGCAGCCTATCGGAACAATAAAGCAAGTATGAATCGACAAGAGAAGGAAGCCTTGCTTTATGCCAAAGAGAAGGTTGATAAGGCACAAGGATTCATCGAGGCAGTGAAGCAAAGACGCCATACTCTACAAGTAACAATGCGTGCTATCATTGATATTCAGCGTAAATTCTTCCAAGACGGGGATGAGGCTGAATTGAAGCCAATGATTCTTAAGGATATAGCTGACCGCACCGGACTAGATATCTCGACGATTTCTCGAGTGAGCAACATCAAGTATGCGCAAACAAAGTGGGGCACTTTCCCACTTAGGTTCTTCTTCTCTGATAGCTACACAACCACTGATGGCGAGGAAATGTCTACTCGGAAGATCAAGATAGCACTGCGAGATCTAATCAAGGAAGAGGATAAGAGTAAGCCTCTCAGCGATGACGCATTAGCAAAACAACTAAAGGAAAAGGGCTTCCCGATAGCTCGGCGCACTGTTGCTAAGTATCGAGAACAACTGGGCTTACCGGTTGCAAGGCTTAGAAAAGAATGATTGTAAAGGTATTAGAAGAACCATTTGAGATGAATGAAAAGAATATTATATTAACCGCAAGAGTAGTGAGTATGGTGCTCACACCCTTTTACTTACCCGTAGTAGGCATTCTTGCTATCTTTACCTTCAGCTATCTTAGCATGTTCCCGTGGCAAGCTAAGCTCTCTTATATCCTATTGGTTTATGCCTTTACAGTGCTTTTTCCCACCATTCTTATCCATCTCTACCGTCAGTATCAGGGGTGGACTCCTATACAATTAGGGCAGAAAGAGAAGCGAGTAGTACCTTATATATTATCCATTGTGTGCTATTTTACGTGCTTCTACATCATGAACTTACTTCATCTACCGCACATGCTGACCTCGATACTCATCGTTGCTCTGGTCATACAGATACTCTGTGCCATCATTAATATATGGTGGAAAATATCGACGCATACGGCAGCTATTGGTGGAGTAACAGGTTCTTTGATAGCCTTCTCATTGATGTATAACTTTGATCCAATGTGGTGGCTATGCCTTACACTGATAGTTTCTGGAATGGTTGGAAGCAGTAGGATGATTCTAAGACAGCACTCTTTAGAACAAGTGACATCGGGTTTCTTCCTTGGTATCATCAGTTCCTTCCTTACGATTATAAACTTATAAGTAAACGAGATAAGCATCAACTCATCTAAAACAAGAATTAAATATGAAGCCATTAGTTAGTATTATCATGGGTTCGACAAGCGACTTACCAGTAATGGAAAAGGCTTGTAAGTGGTTAGAACAGCAAGAGATTCCTTTCGAAGTGAATGCTCTTTCAGCACACAGAACGCCTGATGCCGTTGAAACCTTTGCTAAAGAAGCTAAGGGAAGAGGCATAAAAGTAATTATCGCAGGTGCTGGTATGGCAGCAGCCTTACCTGGTGTCATTGCCGCATCAACCCCATTACCAGTCATCGGAGTGCCTATCAAGGGTATGCTTGATGGTCTCGATGCGATGTTATCGATAATTCAAATGCCTCCAGGGATACCTGTTGCAACCGTAGGAGTCAATGGCGCACAGAATGCGGCGATACTTGCTGCAGAGATGATAGCGCTTGGTAACGATGCTATTGCACAAAAGATCGATAACTGGAAGGCGTCTTTAGGACAAAAGATAGAGAAGGCTAATAAGGAACTAGCAGCCATTCAGGACTATAAGTATAAGTGCTAAGCAACTTTATTAGCCGTAACTCATCATTCAAAACTCATCTTTCATGATTGTTAGAATTGCTTACTAAGCATAGAAAGAGGTATGAGTTTTGAGTGATGGGGTATGAATTAAGAAGATAAAAGACAATGATTGATTTATTTAACTATGCCAGGAGGAAGACCACTGTAGCCCATGTTGGGGCATTGAACATCGGTGGTGAGAATCCAGTTCGTATACAATCTATGACCACAACATCCACTGATGACACAGAAGGGAGTGTGGCTCAAGCCAAAAGAATCATTGATGCTGGGGGCGAACTCGTGCGCCTTACCACACAAGGGAAGCGTGAGGCAGAGAACTTACAACATATTAATGCTGGGTTGAGAGCCGCTGGCTACAACACACCTCTGTGTGCCGACGTTCACTTCAATGCGAATGTTGCAGATGTAGCAGCGCTCTATGCAGAGAAAGTACGTATCAATCCAGGTAATTATGTGGACCCTGCTCGAACGTTCAAAAAGCTTGAATATACTGATGAAGAGTATGCGCAGGAGTTGAAGAAGATTGAGGATCGACTCGTGCCATTCATCAATATCTGTAAAGAAAACCATACGGCAGTACGCATAGGAGTAAATCATGGTAGCTTATCAGACCGCATTCGCAATCGATATGGCGATACTCCGGAGGGCATAGTGGCAAGTTGTATGGAGTTCCTACGCATCTTTCGCAAGTATAACTTCCATGATGTCGTTATCTCCATCAAGTCTTCTAATACCGTAGTGATGGTTCGCTCTGTCCGATTATTAGTTTCCGAGATGGAGAAAGAGGGCATGACTTACCCATTACACTTAGGTGTTACAGAGGCTGGAGAGGGTGAAGATGGTCGAATTAAGAGTGCTGTTGGCATTGGCGCATTGCTTGCTGATGGCATAGGAGACACCATTCGCGTATCATTAAGTGAGGAACCTGAATGTGAGATACCCGTTGCCAAGTACCTTGCATGGTATCTTCGCCGTCACGAGAAACATCTTCTTATCCCTGGCGAAGCCTATACTGGCTTTGATTTCTTGCGTCCTATACGTCGTAAGACAGTACCTGCTGGTAACATAGGAGGCGATAACGTGCCTGTTGTCATTGCTACTCGTCACCCTAAACAAGCTACGGTTGAGGTTTCATCAGCCGAGTTGCCGAGTCCAGACTACATCTATGTGCAGGGCGAACTACCAGAGAAACAAGAGAAAAAGCAAAGGTATATCCTCGATTATGATGCCTATATGAATCTTGCCAATAGTGGTTGTCAATCGTTGGAGAACGTTTATCCCATCTTTCCAGTTACTGGTATGCCTTTCATCAGTGCAATTAATAAGGATGTGAAGTTCCTTGTTTTGAAGTTTGGAACACCTTCCGAGGAGTTCTTAGCATGCTTGAAAGCTCATCCAGAGGTGGTTGTTATCTGCATGACTAACCATCAGAACCGCCTTGGAGACCAACGCGCACTGGCTCATCAACTGATGATTGCAGGGGTGAAAAACCCTCTCATCTTCGCACAGATGTATCAACACTCTACGACAGATGCACCGATACAACCAGCCAATACGCCTGCTTCGTTAATAGTTAGCCCCAAAGAGCAATTCCAACTAGAAGCTGCTGCAGACATGGGAGCACTCATGATGGATGGACTCACCGATGGTTTATGGCTCATGAACAATGGAGATTTGGCACAGGAAGATGTTGAACAGACTGCTTTCGCTATTCTTCAGGCAGGCAGATTACGCATGGTTAAAACCGAATACATCTCTTGTCCAGGCTGCGGACGTACCCTCTACGACCTCAGAACCACCATTGCTCGCATCAAAGAAGCCACTAAAGGCATGAAAGGACTTAAAGTAGGTATCATGGGATGTATCGTTAATGGACCTGGAGAAATGGCTGATGCCGACTATGGATACGTTGGTGCTGGACCAAAGAAGGTGAGTCTCTATCGTAAACAAGAGTGTGTTGAACATAATATACCAGAAGAAGAAGCGGTCGAACACCTACTTGCTTTGATAAGAGCAGACCAAGCAGAAAAGAATAAGTAATAGCTATCCCATCATCAAGAGAAGCCCCTTGAAAGGGGCTTTTTGTAATGAATTCATCATGTATAAGGCACTTGTATAGAGCAAATTAGGCGTATGTGTTAAAAATAGTAATAATGTTGATAAAGTAAAAAGGTAGTATATTAAACGCTTGTATCTTTCCTTTTAAAAGTCTATCTTTGCATCATGAAGGTACTAAAGAGGTTTATGATACAACACCTGAGACGCTACAATCTATCTATATTAGGCGCACAGGTAGGCGTATATGCAGCTCTTGTCTCCATTTGGACATTGGTTACCATGCTCCTAGAACATGATATCAACACCATTCAAGAGTCAATTCGCATCAACGCCTTAGTACTCTTCTTGCTCTTAATTGTCTTCATGATCAATTTCTATCTACTTGTTCCTTACTTCTTCGAAGCAAAAGATAGGATTAAACAATGGACCTTTTGGATTATTAACTTAGTGTTTATTATCCTCTGGGACAAGCAGTTTTTCAATATATATAACACCACACTGCCTTCCGAAACCACCCGAATTGGATTCTATCAGTTCGGTGTTCTATGGATGATACTCAACTATGCTATGGTCGTAGCAGCTATCTTTGTGCGGTATTATATACGTCACAACGCATTGAAAAGACAGCTAAGAGAACAGAAACAGAAGATGACAGAGGCTGAGCTAGCCTGGTTGAAGAACCAACTTAACCCTCATTTCCTCTTTAATACACTAAACAATATAGCGTCACTAACGCAGACTAGCCCTGCAAATGCGCAACGGGCAATAGGTCAACTATCAGAGTTATTACGCTACACATTGTATGCTACGCAACCAAAAGAGGTGAGTTTAACAGGCGAAATAGCCTTTATCAAGAACTACATCAACCTCATGCGCCTTCGTTCGGGGGCTAATGTAGAGATAACCAGCCAGTTCACAATTCAGAACTCACAGCTATTAATAGCCCCATTGTTATTCCTTACGCCTGTTGAGAACGCTTTTAAACATGGTATCAGTGCAAGTAAACCATCGTTTATACACATCTCTATCATTGAAGAAAATGGTGACATCATCTTCTTATCAGAGAATAGTAACTATCCAAAGAACGCCACTGACAAGAGTGGGAAAGGCATTGGACTAGAGAATATGTGCCGTCGGTTGGAGTTAATATACCCCGAACGCTATACGATACAACAGGTAATTGACCGTAATACCTACCGCACCAAGATCTCTATCACACCTTATAAATAATAAAAGAAGGCTATATCTTGAGTGCAAATAACCAATATGAACAATAAAAACAAAGTATGAAAGCTATCATATTAGGAGCTACTGGAGCCGTAGGAAAAGACCTTGTTCAGCAGCTCATCAGCGATGACACGTTTGAAGAGATTGACCTCTTCGTAAGAAGAGATGCAGGGATTCAGCATAAGAAGGTAAAGACGCACATCGTTGACTTTGACCAACCGGATAATTGGAGACTACAGATTCATGGCGACATCGTATTCTCTTGCATGGGAACATCACGCAAGACTGCTGGCTCAAAGGACGCTCAATACAAGGTAGACTACACTTATCAATATCAATTCGCACGCACTGCTGCAGAACAGGGAGTAAAGGCTTACATCCTCGTATCGGCTGCTATGGCAAATCCAAAGGCTCATTTCTTTTATCCAAGGATGAAAGGTGAACTAGAGGAAGCTGTTAATCAATTACCTTACCAGCAGATTTCCATCCTCAGACCACCCTCGTTAATACGCAAGAATACCACTAAGACAAGTGAGAAAATAGCTGTTTCTGTTTTTAAATATCTCAATCGTTTCGGACTCTTCATGAGCCAACGTCCCATGAAAACAGAGCTTGTTGCACATTGTATGATTGAATTGGCAAAGAGCAAACAATCAGGTGTCTTTGAGGCAAAAGATATGTTTTCCATGGTTAAATAGCGAGTCTTTCCACACAACACAAGACTATTCCAAAGAAAAACAGGGCATGAGATTATACAATAGGGAGTCTGCCATAGAGTGCATGAACAGACTAGCAAAAGAGAATAAAGACTTTATCTTCATCATTAACTATGAAGCTAATGGAGCATACATAGCCGAAACTTGTGATATAGATCCTACGGAGTTATTATGTTCCTTTCCCTCTTTTAACAACGTTCCAACAAATGAATCCTTCATCCAAGAGGCTGTCGAATGGCATATCGAAGCCCTCACAAGGGAAGAGTATGAGCCACGTATCAACCTTATCAAGCATTACGAACGGAAAGGAGATAGCTATCTTGCCAACCTAACATGCAAGATTCCCATTCAAACAAACCTCTCTTTGCATGACATCTTCCTACGTTCAAAGGCGTTATATCGCTGTTGGATGAAAGGAAAGTTCGTCTGTTTCTCCCCCGAGATATTTGTCCGTATCAATGAGAAGGGCGTTATCTCTTCTTATCCGATGAAGGGAACAATCGCTGCCACAGTCCCCCACGCATCTAAAACCCTATTAGACAACAGGAAAGAAGCGGCAGAACATGCGACAATCGTTGACCTCATCCGCAACGATTTGAGCATGATTGCAAGTAAAGTAAGCGTCTCTCGCTATCGATACATCGACCGTTTGGCGACAAATAAAGGACAAATATTGCAGACAAGTTCGGAGATTACAGGGCAATTACCCGACGATTATAGAGAACGAATTGGTAGTTTGTTGTTCCGCCTACTGCCTGCTGGATCAATAACGGGTGCTCCTAAACGTCGAACCATGGAGATTATCCGTGAGGCGGAAGGCTATGAAAGGGACTTCTATACGGGTGTTATGGGTTGTTACAGTAATGGTGCTCTGGATAGCGCAGTGATGATTCGCTTCATAGATGAGGATGAGCAAGGACATTACTACTATAAGGCTGGGGGCGGTATAACGGCTCAGAGCAATAATAATGACGAATACAACGAGGTAATAGAAAAGGTTTATGTGCCAATATATTGAGTCTTTAAGGGTTGTGGATGGGCACATCTGCAACCTTGCATACCATCAACAGCGAATGAACAGAACACGATTAGAAGTGTTCGGACAGCCTACTCCCCTACTCCTTAATGATGTTTTCAAGGCTATAAAGGCTCCTTCTGGGCTTGTTAAGCTACGTTTTATTTATGATGAGACAGGTATTCATGACATGAGCTGTACGCCTTACAAACGCAAAGAAATACACTCCTTACGTCTTGTCACGGCTAACGACATTGATTACAGATACAAGAGTGTGGATCGGTCAACCCTTAATCAACTCAAAGAAAAGCAAGGCGAATGTGACGAAATATTGATTATTCGCAATAACCACATCACTGATACCTCTTATACAAACGTAGCTCTCTATGATGGCAAACAATGGTTTACACCCTCTACCCCACTCCTTCGAGGTACAATGAGGCAGAGTTTGCTGGATAAAGGACTACTACAAGAGCGTGAACTCCTCGTCTCCGACCTCCCTAACTACAAGCAGATTAGCCTCTTCAATGCTATGATGGAACTTGGCGAAGTGGTCTTACCAGTGAACAAGATTATAGGTTAGGACGTTAGGGATATAGGCTCTTCTCCATACAAGAAGAGCCTCCCCTATCCTACAGCACACCAACTATTAAATCATTAGAAACGCCTGTCTATTCACAAAGAAGCCCTGTTTTAATTAAATTATTAAATTAAAAAGTAACTATTATTAATCTATTTATAACATTTTATTAATCTGTTTTTTAATAGACAAAGAGCCTATCTACGATATAAATAAGCCTTTACGCTATCATTAAAAGGCTTTTCCTTTTCTATACGTACCCATTAGCTGCATTGCTATATGTTATCTTTAAGAGAAGAGACAGAGCCTGTATTGCAGAAAGAAAGATAATTGCAGCAGACTTAAAAACATACAAATGGAACAGAACAACAAGTTAAGAAGAGAAGAGGAAACCATGAGTTAGAAAGCAGCAAAAACCCCAGAATACAAAAATCTTATGTTTTTTTGGTATTGCAATACAAATATCTTATAAAGATTTTGTTGTCCATTACAAAATAGCTATATTTGTCCTTGTATGCAACAAGAGCATATTTACGAATCAGGCAGATAGTTTCGTACAATCGTAACATCTGATAATATTGATAGTTTCATCCTATGAGAATACCGCAGAAGAGGATACATTACCACTTTATTGATTATCTTTATTATGTCGGAGAACATAAATACACAGGGCGAATGGATGGTCCATTTATGATTTGCCTACCTCTTTTTATGCCCTCGATAATTTTATCCTCCAAGCTAAATATATACGTAATAAGCCCCAAATGGGACTTTTTTATAGCTTTTCTGACTGCCTTTCTAACTGCTAACTATATCATCTCTAAGCTATACGAACGTAATAACAGGAGAGAACGAGTACTCGAACACTTTAAGAAAACAGTATGGGGAAATGATGCAGTGATGGCTGCCTTCATATTAATATGGTTTCTTACGAATATGTTTCTACCCTTTCTTCTCATCAAACTATAATGCACAAAAAAGCCAATACACGCCAGTTTATGCAAGACCAGTATGTATTGGCTTATATTATAAGTGCTTATTACGAATCTATCCGTTCAGTATCTTCTTAATGTCGTTGAGCTTATTAAGGGCTTCAACAGGCGTCAAGTTATTGACATCAAGCCCAAGAATCTCATCACGAATCTGCGTAAGTACAGGGTCATCAAGCTGGAAGAAAGAGAGTTGAACGCCCTCCCTACTCCTCTCCAAATGCTCGATAGCAGTCTTACCAACGCTTCCCACTTGTGAATTATCAGCCTCTAACTCCTTTAGAATGACGTTTGCCCGCTTTACTATTGAGCGTGGCATACCAGCGATTTCAGCAACATGAATACCGAAAGAGTGCTCACTTCCGCCTCGTGTTAACTTACGAAGAAAGATGATCTTACCATCTACCTCTTTCACAGAAACATTATAGTTTTTGATGCGAGAGAAGTTCTTCTCCATCTCATTCAATTCATGGTAATGGGTCGCAAAGAGCGTTCGAGCCTGTGCTTTAGGATGCTCATGTAGATACTCAACTATCGCCCATGCAATGCTTATACCATCGTATGTACTGGTGCCACGACCCAACTCGTCAAAGAGAACTAACGAACGTGTCGTAACATTGTTGAGGATATTTGCTGCCTCAGTCATCTCTACCATAAAGGTTGACTCACCTAGTGAGATGTTGTCGGAAGCCCCCACACGTGTGAAGATCTTATCTACTATACCAATACGCGCACGCTCCGCAGGAACAAAACAACCTATTTGTGCCAAGAGAACTATCAGTGCTGTTTGACGCAAAAGGGCTGATTTACCAGCCATATTAGGACCTGTTATCATCATAATCTGTTGATGTTCGGTATCTAACTTGACGTCATTAGGAACGTACTGTTCGCCTATTGGCAACTGAGTCTCTATAACAGGATGACGTCCCTGGTGTATGTCCAATACATCAGAATCATCCACTGTCGGGCGCACATAATGCTGTTGTAAGGCTATCTTCATAAATGTTAACAAGCAGTCGAGATGTGCCACAAGGTTGGCATTAACCTGTATCTGTGGGATAAAAGGTTGCATGTCTTGAATCAACTCCATGAAGAGTTGCCCCTCACGAGCCAATATCTTCTCATCAGCACCAAGTATCTTCTCTTCATACTCCTTAAGTTCTGGTGTGATATAACGCTCTGCTTGTGCCAGTGTTTGCTTACGGATCCAATCTTCAGGAACCTTATTTTTAAAGGTATTACGCACCTCTAAGTAATAACCAAACACATTATTGAATCCCACCTTAAGCGAACTTATGCCTGTCTGTGCGATCTCTTTCTCTTGTATCTCAAGTAGATACTGCTTTCCATTATCACGAATTGAACGTAAATCATCCAATTCCTTATCATATCCAGACGCTATCACGTCTCCTTTAGCGACTAGTTGTGGTGGGTCAACATTGATCTCTTTCTCTATACGATCGCGTAAGCTCGCACAGAGATTCAACTGTTCTCCTATCCTATTCAGCGACTTATTATTCGTAGAAAGGCATTCTGCTTTCACTAGTTCGATAGCCTTTAAAGCATTCTTCAGCTGTACCACCTCACGTGGAGAAACCCTTCCAACAGCTACCCTAGATATGATTCGTTCTAAGTCACCCATCTGTTGGAACTGTTCATCAATGTTATTACGGAAATCGGAGGCTCGGAAGAAATGATCAACGATGTCTAATCGTTCGTTGATAACCGCTACATCTTTCAAAGGAAAGACCACCCAGCGCCGAAGCATACGCCCACCCATAGGGGTGATAGTATTGTCGATGACATTAAGAAGAGACGATCCGCCCTCATTCATAGGTGCTACCAGTTCTAGAGAACGAACTGTAAAGCGATCCATTCGTACGTATTTATCCTCTTCAATACGCGTTAATGAGGTGATATGATTTATCTGTGTATGTTGTGTAATATCAAGGTATTGCAAGATAGCACCTGCTGCTATCACACCATTAGACAAGTGTTCAACACCGAAACCCTTAAGGTTTTTAGTGCCAAAGTGCTTTAGTAACTTTTGACGAGCAGTCTGATCGGTGAAGACCCAATCGTCCATCTCAAACGTACATAAGCGTGTTCCAAAGTAACGTTCGAAGTCTCTTCGCTTCGAACGATCGAACAATACCTCCTTAGGTTGGAAACTTCCAAACAGCTTCTCGACGTAGTCAAAGGTTCCTTCACCCGTTAGGAACTCACCAGTTGATATATCCAAGAAACTGACACCACATGCACTTTTACCAAAGTGAAGTGCTGCTAAGAAGTTATTTTCCTTATAGTTCAACACGTTATCACTAAGAGCTACACCTGGAGTAACCAACTCTGTGATACCACGTTTCACCATCTTATCCATTGCGGATAAGCCTTTTTTGCCTTTAATAGCCTCTCGCTTCTTCTTAGGGTCTTCTAGCTGATCACAAATAGCAACTCTTTTACCAGCTCGGATGAGCTTAGGTAGATAGGTGTCAAGGGCATGATGAGGAAAACCAGCCATCTCTATAGAACCGCTAAGTCCCCCATTATTACGACGAGTAAGGGTTATACCAAGTACACGAGCTGACTCCACAGCATCTTCACCATAGGTTTCATAGAAGTCACCACACCTAAAGAGTAACATTGCATCAGGGTGTTGTGCCTTCATCGAGAAGAACTGCTTCATCATTGGGGTTAGTCCCTTGTCATCTTTTACCATAACTATTTGCGTCTTTTTTAGTCTTTTCTTATATCCTTTTAAGGTTTACAAAAGTACAAAAAAGACTATAAAAGCCCAAATAAATGAACCATTAACAAACTTTACTAATACAAAGAAGCTGTTAAAGATAGACCTTATATAATTATAAGGTATAAATATCTAACCTCGTTTGAAGGGACTTTTTAAAGTAAAGACAGCTCTATAATCTATTTAAAAAACTTATAACAATAATAAAAAAGAACTATCTTCGGAAATGAGAGTGGGGCAGGGTGGTTTATAAACAGAAAACCTTTCCTATGTTAAAGGAAAGGTTTTCAATATATCATTACTTCTTTTTATAAAGAATCGGATTCGTTGAAGGATCGTTGTACATCTTCATCTGCCTGTAAACCTTCATGTATTTACGTCCATGCTGAATATCATCAAGCAACTGATCAATAGCCAAACTAAGGTCTTTCTGTTGCTCACAAAGGATATTCAACTTCGACTTACACTTTTTTATATGCTCCTCTGATGCATCTTTACGCTCGGTCTGCTCCTTCATGTGATATATCTTTAATGCAAGGATAGAGAGGCGATCTACCGCCCACGCAGGACTCTCTGTATTAATAGTAGCATCGGGTAAAGGCGTTATATCAGAGTAGAGTTGACGGAAATAAGAGTCTATCTGTTCAACAAGATCAGTACGATCTTGATTTGAACGGTCTATTCTGTGCTTAAGACTCATACCATCTTCTGGACTGATATGTGGGTCACGGATAAGATCTTCGAAATGCCATTGAACAGTATCAATCCAGCATTTCAAATAGAGTCGATTCTCTATCGACTCCCTGTCATAAGGATTATTAATCGGGGTATCAACATTATCTGTGACATGATAATCACGAATAGCTTGATTAAAGATCTCGTTACAATGTTCTGTAAATGACATTCGGTTATTACTTTTTTGTTTATTGTGCAAATATAAAGCAAAATACTTAAAGCACAAAATAAAACGGACGTTTTTAACGTCACTAGACTTGAAAGAAAGAGGAGTTGGATACAAAAACAATAACAAGAACATATTTTATATAAGGTAGATAACAATTCTCTCATGCTTATAAGAGGATAGTTATCAATAAACTAGCAAACTATTAAGAATATTAGAGAGCATTGCTTACTAATTACCAAAGGCTCTTCTTTGTACAAGAAAAGCATCTCTAGATATTGAAAAGGGCATATCTACATCTTACATATAGCATGTTCACATTTCATATATATGATAGATGTAAATGGTATTGATACAAGAAAAGAACATAACAATAAGTCTAAAAAGCGACACATAAGAACTATATCAATAAAAGTTGATTTAATTTTCCCGGCATTACTGTCATACTTTTATCTACCTACAAACAATTGAGAAATAAGCTCTTAATACAAATATAAAATATGACAGCATCCAAAAATAAAAATAAACTCAGGTTTCTATAGAATTTAAACGAAATTAGCTCTATATGTAAAGGTCATAAAAATAAACTAACTTTCAAACCAACTTGAGTCCATACACAAGTTTTTTTAATAGAGAATAAACTTATCTTTATAAGTTATTATCGCATGATTCATGTAGAGAATTTAAGCAAAAGAAAGGTTGAAAGTAATTTACCTTATAATATAAGTAATATTTGAATGATATGAGATAATTATTTGAAGAGACGCAAGATAAAGTGATAAATCATAGAAAAACATGCACAAACCATAGGGTGTTGTGCATAATTAAGTGCTTTTTTACATCAAAAACTTGCATACATGGAAAATTTATATTTCCTTTGCAGGCGCATTTTAGAATTTAGAAATCAATATTAAACAATTTAAAACTTACAGTTATGTCAGAAATTGAATCAAAAGTAAAGGCTATTATCGTAGATAAACTTGGTGTTGACGAGGCAGAGGTTAAGCCAGAGGCAAGCTTCACAAACGATCTTGGTGCAGACTCTTTGGATACTGTAGAGCTCATCATGGAATTTGAGAAAGAGTTTGGTATCTCTATTCCAGACGATAAGGCTGAGAAGATTGCTACTGTTGGCGATGCAATCTCTTACATTGAGGAGAACGCTAAGTAAGTTTAGCCTATATGTAAAAAGCACCAGGCAAAGCACTTTGTTTTGCTTGGCTTTTTTTTAGGTTACTTGTTTTAACTTATATTTCAACGCATGGAATTAAAGAGAGTAGTTGTAACAGGTCTTGGTGCCGTCACTCCTATAGGTAACACTCCTGAGGAGACTTGGCAGAATATGCTGGCAGGTAAAAGTGGTGCTGCACCTATTACACATTTCGATACAACGCAGTTCAAGACCCAATTTGCATGTGAGGTTAAGAACCTAAACATCAACGAATACATTGATCGTAAGGAGGCTCGTAAACTTGATAGGTACACTCAATTAGCAATGATTAGTGCTATACAAGGTGTTAAGGATGCAGCCATTGACTTGGAGAAAATCGATAAAAATAGGGTTGGCGTTATCTATGGTGTAGGTATTGGTGGTATCAAAACCTTTGAAGACGAGGTTAGCTATTATGCACAACACCCAGAGAATGGTCCTAAATTCAATCCATTCTTTATCCCAAAGATGATTGCTGATATCGCAGCAGGACAGATTTCAATCCACTTTGGATTCCATGGTCCTAACTACACAACGACATCTGCATGTGCTTCATCTACTAATGCATTAGCATCAGCATTTAATCAGATTCGTTTAGGAAAGGCTGACATCATTGTTAGCGGTGGTGCAGAAGCAGCTATTTGTGCTTGTGGTGTAGGTGGTTTCAATGCTATGCATGCACTTTCAACACGCAATGATGATCCAGAACACGCATCTCGTCCATTCTCAGCAAGCCGTGATGGTTTCGTAATGGGAGAGGGTGCTGGTTGCTTGATACTCGAAGAATTAGAGCATGCAAAGGCTCGTGGTGCTAAGATTTATGCAGAGATGGTTGGTGAAGGTGAATCAGCTGATGCTCATCATATCACTGCTTCTCATCCAGAGGGACTTGGTGCTAAACTTGTAATGCAGTCTGCTTTGAATGATGCAAACTTAAAGCCAGAGGATATTGACTATATCAATGTTCATGGAACTTCAACTCCTGTAGGTGATATATCAGAGGCTAAGGCTATCAAAGCTTTATTTGGTGAAGCTGCTTATAAGCTCAACATATCTTCTACAAAGAGTATGACAGGTCACTTACTCGGTGCCGCTGGTGCTGTAGAAGCCATGGCTTGCGTATTATCAGTGCAGAATGATATAGTTCCTCCAACTATCAATCACGAAGAAAATGATAATGATCCAGAGTTGGATTACAACTTAAATTTCACGTTCAACAAAGCTCAGAAACGTGAAGTTCGTGCTGCACTCAGCAACACCTTCGGCTTTGGTGGTCACAACGCTTGTGTCATATTCAAGAAATATGCTGAATAATATAGTTGATAGAATAAAGCTCCCTTTCCGCAAGGAGAAGGAGCTTTATTTGTCTTTGTACCATATCATTGGCTTTATTCCCCACAATATCGATTATTACAAGACTGCTCTTTTGCACAAGAGTATAGCACGTCGTAATGCAAAGGGAAAGCCTGTAAACAATGAACGACTCGAGTTTCTCGGCGATGCAATACTTGATGCTATTGTTGGCGACATTGTTTACGAGCATTTCCCATATAAGCGTGAAGGCTTCCTTACCAATACACGCTCCAAAATAGTACAACGTGATACACTCAACAGATTGGCTAAAGAGATGGGAATCAATCAGTTGATTCTATCTAATGGACACTCTTCTTCTCACAATAGTTATATGGGAGGAAATGCATTTGAAGCACTTGTTGGGGCACTTTATCTCGATCATGGCTACAATGCTTGTATGGAGTTTATGAGAAAGCAGATTCTTGGTGAACTCATTAATATAGATAAGGTGGCATATAAAGAAGTAAACTTTAAGTCAAAGCTCATCGAATGGAGCCAGAAGAATAAGGTCAATATGGAGTTCCGACTCATCGAACATGAGAAGGACAAACAAGGCAGTCCTACTTTCCACTTCCAAGTCTTTATGGAAGAGATTGCATGTGGTGAGGGTCGTGGATACTCAAAGAAAGAAGGACAACAAGAGGCTGCTAAACTCACTCTTCAGCGTCTTCGCCGTGAACCACAGTTCATTGAAGAGATCTTTTCAGCTAAGGCTAACCGCACAAAGATGGAAGAAGAACCAGTCTTAAATGTACCAGAAACATCGCAAGACATGAGTTTTATCGTAAGCTCAGATACAGAAAAAGAAAAGCAGGAAACGCCTTTCTATACAGAAGTATTCGATGAGAAAACATCCGCCGCAGATAATAAGAAGACAAAAGAAAATGCTTCTTTCCAACAGGAAGAAGAAGATTCTAAGGCTGATGAATTCGATCTCTCGGGTATCTCTCATTCACAAAAGATAGACAAAGAGAGTATTATTGCTGCTGCAGAATCACAAGCTTTCGAAGAATAAAAACTATGCTGAATTAAGAAGAAAGAGGATTTCTAATCTTAAACAAAATGACAGAAAGACATATCTTTCAATGACATATTACAACCTCTCTTTCATAGGCAATGAATCCCTATTCATCCCTAGCAAACAGTACTTTCTACTCCCCTCTCCATTCGGAGAGGGGTTGGGGGTGAGGCTGGTTGGGTCGAGTGTTGAGGCTTTTTTTCTTCTTATTTATTTGCTCCTTTAATTTATTCTTCTTACCTTTGCCGCCGTGAAACAGTTAGCAATGACATATCAAGTGAATGAAGTACTGCAAAGAATTATCAAGTTCTTTGCATCTTTTTGCACTTTATCTTTGG
>ERZ773061.190-NODE-190-length-26871-cov-5.973188_pt1 | contig 26871 bp, 26 predicted proteins | sample MGYA00580627_ERZ773061 | MGnify/ENA primary metagenome ERZ773061 (study PRJEB29015, sample SAMEA2738119) | human oral metagenome | biome: human oral; feature: human-associated habitat; material: saliva | place: China | collected 2223 ...
TATCAATTTCTTTTTTTAGTTCTTTGATTTCCATTTTAATTTTCCTCCTTTAATATGCAATTGAATCCATAATATTTCTTACGAAAGAAACACATTTTAATAATCCTTTATGATCACAAGTGAAACTCTTCTTTTTATACTCATCATCATATTCTGCTTCTACAGTCATAATACCTGTATCAATACAATAATCTAATGAGATCTCACCATCACCATAAAGGTTGGAGAATTTATATTCTCCATACTCGTCATTTTCGTCCATTAGTTCCAATAGACCATCTAACGAGTCTTTTAATTCTTCTAAAAACATTTAATTTTCCTCCTAAATTTGCATAATGTTTCCATTTTTACATGTTCGATATCCAGCCTTTTCAAGCATGGCATCGTTTAACCATAGGAAATCTTCTGGTTTTGCACAAGAGATTTCACGAATCATGAATTGAATCGCTTCTTCTGTACTTCTTTCTGCATTATATGAATCTGTTTCAAGGATGAAGCTGTCCATATACAGATAGTAAGACAATGTTGTTAGATCCCACTCAAACCAAATGTAATGCTTACCATCTGGTGTTGTTTTGGATGCTAATACAACATGTGATGCATCTGGGTATACAGTAGAAAATTTTTCGGCAGTTTCAGAATCTGAACCCGCAAGAGAATTTCTCTTTCTATATTCCATAATTTCTTCTAGCATCTTTTGATACTGTGGAATCAGAGTGATGTCCTTTTTCTCCATAACTATCCCTCCAGAATGTCCTGTAGGAAATAGTAATCAAGAACATCTAGCGTTACTAATTTGCTAGCAGCCTTTGTCTTGATCAGAAGGTGGTCGTTTTCTCTCACCCAAGTATCGAAGCGATCTGCTTCCTTTTTGATGTACAAGTGGACATCATCTTCATGATTGAAGATAAGTGCCTTATCTACATCCTTTACAAATGAGTTATCCTTGGCTAAAAAACCTCGGTCCTCTGGCAGTGCAACAACAAATTTAATCATTTTAATTTTCCTCCTTATGTTGTTTTTATATATCACCTTTAATTTTTTAGATTCTCCATGGTCATCAAATTAAAGTACAATATTATTTTGCTAGAAAAAGATAATAAAAAAAAGAGGCTCATTGCCCCTTCTTTTTTCAATATAAGTCTACAAATTCTGCTTTTAAATCAAGCCAATTGTCGTCAAATACTGTCAAAACAGAATTATCTGAGGTTAGTGCTTGACGAAGGATTTTCTTATCTTCATCTGGTAACGTTTCGAACGACTGACCATATCTGTAATCTTTCACACCCCAAACAACACCAATTACAATCGTTAAATTATCAATGGTAACAGTATTCTTTTCTTCATCAAACGAAAATGAGTTGATATGTTCCATTCTTCCTCTTTCGGAAAATTCTAAAGAGACATTTTCCCATTTCACCGTAAGTTTTAAAAATTTTGGATCTTTATACTTTGGTTTTTCTGTTAATCGTAAAACAAGTTTCATTTTATGTTTCTCCTTATATTATTTTGTGAGTCACTTACAATTCAAAGTTTTGAATCTGATAAAAATTTAAAACAATATCATCTTCCATCTTTAATAAGTTTTGTATAACCTGGTATGCTTTTACGTATAAACATGGATAATGGAACTCTAAGTTATCGCTTCTAACACAGGTGTAATACCTATCCTTGTAATATATCCTGTAACTATACTTTTTTAGTACCAATCTTATGAATGGAAGCTTTTCTGGATCTTCGTATAAAAGCCCTAAAATCTTTATACACTCCAAAATTGTTAGCTTCTCTAGCTCTTTTTCTATATCGTTATCTAATGGCTTATATCCTAGAATTGCCAACACAAAATTACAGTCGTCTGACAGCTTGATTCGTCTTGATACGTTCCTTATATTTTTTAGCTTGCTTGCTTCTTCGTAAAACTGGTTTGTTTTAATGAATTCACTAATGTTTTTGAACTTTTTCATTATCTAAAATATATCTAGCCTGCATGGAAGATGTATGGGCAAGCACGAGTAATGGGGAACTTTCCATAGCATTGTAATATGCTGCAACTTCAGCTCCAGCCTGTGGGACGACATTCATCCAACGAATAGCTAACATCTCATCATCTGTTAATACGACGCCATTCTTCGCAAGAATCATTAGTGCCTTGACCCCAGTTCCAAGAGGGACTCCATTATCTTCGATCTTATAGAATGTTTCTGACTTCCAAACAAACTGTCCTTTGTTATCTGATTTAACGTTATCATTCATTGCAAGTGCTGCTTGAATATCCATCTGATCATAGCTTTTAACATTTTTTGTATCTTCGATATAAAAGTCTATATAATCTACCCATGATAATAATGAGACAATAGCGATGGTTGACATGTTTACAGTTGCACTTCTAACACTTCCATTCTCTAATGTTGTATTGTAGTTTGTATAGTTTTTGAAAGAGCCTCCAAAGGTCTTCGCCATCACTTTGAATGTGTTGATTGCATGTTGGCATAATCCACCTTTTTCACTTAGGATTCCATCTCTTGTTAATGGAGCTGTGAAAAAGTCTGTTGATAACAAATATGACAAAAGCTGTTGTCCAGCTCTTGGAGCGATATATGTATTGTAGAAATTGATAAACATCTGTTTATTTTTCTCTATAAGTTCTGTATTTAACATAATGGTTTCCTTTCTATTTCTTTGATTTGTTCTAAATTTTTATTCATTACATCTTGTAATACAATTGGTAGTTGATATATTTCAAAATCTTCTTCTCCAACAATCCCATCTGGAGTAGCAACGAATAATGTGGCAAAGTTTTTGTTATTTGGTTCTAATCTGTGATCAATAACGCTTGGAATCACTCCTCTTTTTGGAACGATAACTGGTATTGATTCGATTTCGTCGAGTGGTATATAGATAACTTTTATAACGTCATGATTGATAAATGTGACTACGGTGTTACTGTTTACTTTTTGAAGTGACTTAATTTCTACAGGCATGGATTTTCTGTTGCCTCCTTTACTTCTTTTGTGATAACGGCATAACTTAGAAGCTCTACCTTATCTAATTCATCACATGTACTAGGCACACATAAAATATATCTACTCTCTTCGAATGGAGAAACTTGTAGTTGAGCTACATCATAATAAATATCATCCCCACTTCTATATGCAACTAATAATGTTTCGCTTTCATCAGCTAAATCATCAACGATCTGTTGCACGTTATCCTGATAGTTTTTACTATTTAATTTGTTCCATCTCATACTTTTCTTCCTCTTTCTTTTGTGTAAAAATCTTATTTTCTTCCTTATCTTTTACATCTTCATTATAGCATATAACAGTATATATAACAAGAAAAGAATAGAGTATTTTCTATTCTTTTGGCAGGTATTTTCTGATGTCCATGTAATCTTCTACGACTTTTTCTTTTTCTACGATTTCAGATCTGAGGGCATCCATTTCTTCATTGATTTCCGTAAGTTGCTTCTTAATCTTTTCTTTTTCAATAGATTCAGTTTGTAGTTCTTCAATTCTTCTTTGCAACATTTTTATTTTTGGTTCGAGATTGATCATCCAGATATTTTTATCGGACAACATTTTGCTAAAATCACTAATTTCCTTTTGGATCTTCTCGATTTCTTTCGATCCTTTTGCAGCAAGCTTGTATTCAGGAGAATCTGTTATTTCTTCTAGTGTTTTTCTTTTTAGTACAATTGTGGCTTTGCATTCGGTGACGTGACAACTCCGTTCTTCAACGGCATCAAGAATGAAATTAAAATCTGTATAGATGTTTTCAAGTGCGATCTTAAACTCGATAACATCTTTTAATTGTGCATAAATAAGCATTTTTGCTCCATCAAATATCTTTTGTTCATAATGCTTATCTTCTAAGTAGTTGCGACTTACGATATTTTCGTAATGTGAATGATCAACAATGAGCGGGCAGACTCCTCGCTCTTTTGCTCTTTTTAAAAAATTCATATCTATGTTCATTTATTTGTCTCTTCCTTCCTTTTCTTCTTTTTATCTTTATAGAGTTCTTCTAATTCTTCATGCTCTTTATACTCGGAAACCAAGAAATTTCCAATGTTATTCTTGATGCATTCTTCCGCTGATAGCTCTGCTTGTTTAAATAATTCTGGGTTGTCTAGCATCTCTTCCACGTACTTATTGATTCCAGATTGGCTCTGACCAATCAAGTCGCCAGTTCCACGTTGATGAAGATCTGCTTCAGCGATTTTAAAGCCATCATTGGTGCTGACCATTGTTTGTAGTCTTTCATTTGAAACATCTTCAGCAATCATATAACAATAGGATTGATATGATGATCTGCCTACACGACCTCTTAACTGATGCAAGGTTGCTAAACCGAATCTATTCGCTTGTTCGATAACCATGACAGTCGCAGATGGGACATTTACACCAACTTCTATTACAGTTGTAGAAATTAGAATATCAGTGTGGTCGTTGTTATTTGCAAAAGCTGATATTGTCTTGGCAACATCTGTTGACTTCATTTTCCCATTTACAACTCCTACGCCAATTCCTCTAGGAGTGAAAAAATCTCTGTATAACTTACTCATCTGCTCAATGCTAACAATGTCTGTATTGTCATTATCTTCAATCGCAGGGCAAACGACATAGCATTGATGACCAGCTTGGATCTGTTCTAGTATAAGATTGAATACCTCATTGTGTTCATCAGAAACCTTTGTAATGATCGGGAGTCTTCCTGCGGGCTTCTGTGTGATCAGTTTGATTTCTTTTCCCTGTCCATATAGAACATTTGCCATTGTACGTGGGATTGGAGTAGCAGACATAGAGATACTATGCACTCCATCATTGGCTTTCTTTATCAAAGCTTCCTTTTGTTCTACCCCGAATAGATGTTCTTCGTCTGTAATAACTGATCCAAGATTATGGTAGACTACATCACTAGAGATACAAGAGTGAGTTCCTATAATAAAATGGACCTCTCCAGATTGAATCCTTTTTAAAATTTCATTTCTTTCTTTTTTAAGAAGCTTGCTATGTAAAAATACACAATTTAAACCAAAACGTTTTGCGTATTCCGATATTTCTTCGTAGTGTTGTCTTGCCAAGATTTCTTTTGGAGCCATCAACACAGATTGATATCCATTCTCGGCTGAATAAAACATCATTGCAGCGGCAACAATTGTTTTTCCACATCCAACATCACCTTGCAACAAAATGTTGTTTCTAATGCCGTTTCTGGCGTTTAAAAATATCTCATTTAAGATTGCTGCTTGTCCACCTTGCCCTTGTGTCAAAGCAAATGGTAAAGATCTTATAAAACTTTGGGTTAAAGCCCAGTTTTTATATTTTAAAGATGTGTTCTTAGGAGTTTCTACCCTGTTTCTTTTTAATGATAAATTGAAGTAAAGAAGATCATTAAAAAGAATTCTTCTTTTTGCCTCTTCTTCTATTTGCTTATTTTGCGGATCGTGAAGAACTTGTAATGCCTGCTTATATGGCATAAAACCAGCAACAAGATGTGGTTCAACAATTTCTTGCTGCATTAACATGAAGTTTTCTCTGATTTTAGCTATCTCTTTTTCGTCTGCATCCTTTAATGATGGATACACTGTATGAGTATGAGGCTGATATTGACTTGCTAAATAGATGCCTGTTACATCTACAATAGAATATCCATATTCGTCATATTTCGGCTCTCCACATACAACAACATCCTTACCAGAGAAGCTTGCATACATGTTTAATAGGAATACATTATTAAATAGCACGACTTTATAATCCATACTGCCCTTGAAATAAAAAACAAGATAGGTTTTTCCAGTTGCCATTCTCTTCTTTTGCACGCTCACTTGTTTTCCAAGAACCGCACAATGACCATTTGCCTGTTGGATATCCAATGGCTTGCCATATCGGATCGCCTTGCGTGGAAAGAACTCTAAAAAATCTCTTACTGTAAAGAGGTGTTTTTTATTGAGTGCTGCCAGTGTTTTTTCTGAGATGTTTAATCTTTTTAGATCCACAACTGTTATCCTTTCTATACCTTATATTATAGCATATAACAGTATATATTGGAAGCAAAAGAAAAGAGAGGTTTCACCCTCTCTGTAACAAATGTGCGAGTCCTGTTGTTCTCATGATGCATTTGTTTGAAACGATGCCCTTTTCCAAAGCGTTTCCTTCCGAAATAATGATATTCTTTTGTTTTGCTCTTGTGATTCCAACATAAACAAGACTTCTTTCTAACATCCCTTTCGGTTTTTGGGGTAATAAAATTAGTGAGGTATCACATTCTGAACCTTGTGATTTATGGATTGTGATCGCATACGCTAGAGCTATATCTTCCAGATTTTCTCCATATACCTGAAAGATCGTTCCATCATATAATTGGATCTCTACAACTGGAGTTATGTAGTTTTCAAAATGGAAAATATTCACGATTTTTCCTTCGTCCCCGTTCAGATATCCAACCTTATAATTGTTTGATAACATAATGACCTTATCGCCTTTTGAAAAGGTAACTTTATTGAAAACGATAGATTCCTCTTGCCTAAAATTTAACATGTTATGTATCTGGTTATTAAGATTAAATGTACTAACAGGGAACTTTTCTTTTTTAATTGGTGAATACAATTTTATATTGTACTTACTAGCATCTGTAGACTTCATTAGATCGATTGTTATCTGATTCATTTCATCTTGGTTTTTGGCTCTGATGATTCTAAATGTATCATCTTCTAATAAGTCACATCTTCCTTGTCTGATTCGTATACTATTCTCGATAATGGCGGAGCCTTCTTGTTGGCGGTAGACATTCGTTAAACGAACAAAAGGTATTTTTTGGGACTTCATAAAATCGTGTAACACATTTCCTGCTCCCACTGAACCTAATTGGTTTTCATCTCCAACGATTAGTAGCATTGAACCCTGTTTGATTCCTGTTAATAACATAGAGCAAAGTTCATTGTCTACCATAGAAAATTCATCAGCAATAATCAAATCGTAATCCAATTGGTTATGTTCATTATTGTATTGGATAATTTCATTTTCTCCAAATGGTCTAATATCAAGTAACTTATGAATCGTTTTAGCGTCACTTCCTGTTACTTGTCGAATACGTTTTGCAGCCGTTCCTGTTGGAGCAGTTAATGCAATTTTCGCATTAGGGAACATCTTTCGATAGTAATGTAATAAACCGTTAATAACAGTGGATTTCCCTGTTCCTGGACCACCTGTTAAAATAGCAATCCCTTCTTTTTGCATGAGTGTAAATGCACGCTTTTGTTGTTCGTCGTATTTGATCCCGCATTCCTTCTCTATTTCTTCAATAATCGCTTCTTTTGGTTTTATAAAGCGTCTATTACTGATTAAACGAGCCACATTTTCCTGAATCTTCTTTTCAAACTCGTAAACTTTTCTATGATAAATATAGATCTGATTATCAAATACCTCAAACTTAAATTTATCTGGTCTATTTAAGATGATTGCTAATATATGTAGTGGACTTGTTCTGTACCCTATCTTTGTACTTTCTTCTATATATTCTGCCATTGAGAAAAGATTCGTTAATGTAATACAAGTATCTCCACGTCTATCTAATGTAGTAAATACTTCTCGGATCAAAGCATATACCCGAATTGGATCACTCGCTATAAATCCCTGTTTCTTGGCTAAAGACTCTCTTTGTGCAAAAGTTAATCCTGCTTTAAAAAGTATGTAAGGATTCTTTTTTACAATAGACAAGGACCTGTTTCCATATTTGCTATATATTGACTTAGCCCCAAGATAGCTTCCTCCAGCAGATGTAATAAAATCAACAAGTTCTTGCATATCTGAATATTGGTTTATCTTGTTTACAAAGCTTTTCGCTATACTATCGTTTATTCGTGGAATCTTTGCAAGCTGTTCTATTGCATCTGGTGATTTACAGAAAGAAAAAATATCACCATTGCTTAGATTTATTATTGCGGAAGCAGCTGCGGCTCCAATATTGGAGAATTTTCCGCTGCTTAAAAAGGATAATGTCGTTGTATCATTTTTGCTTAGTGGTTTACATTTGGTCGATACAAAAATATTTCTACCGTTTATAACTTCAATATTGCCTTCAAGAAAGATCGGCGTGCCAGTATCTAAATCGGAAGCAATTCCTTTGCATAATACCGTGTTGTATTGAGGGTCTAATGGAACCGTTTTGTCTTCTGTTGAAACAGAAAAATATGTCATTCCTGATAATTCGTCTTTTCTAATGACCTTTTGCAAAACACCATAAAACTCCATCTAAACCCTCTCTTTCGTACTAATATAGTAGCATATACTGTTATGTATTTCAATAAGAAAAACAGGACTAATCAATATCGTCCTGCTCTTCTTTTTGTTCTTCTTCTGTTTCTTCCTTTTCATTCTGTGATTTTGCTAAATGTTCTGAAAATAAGTCTACTAATCGAGTATTTCTGATTCTATCTGGATTTTCTAAAGCAAGTTTCAAAGCATCCTCATTTCCGTATAAACGAATCTTCTGTTTAGCTCTTGTAATTCCTGTGTATACTAGATTTCTACTCAAGAATGAACCCATGTAAATCAGGTTTGGCGGGAGTGCCAATAGGATATTCTTGTATTCAGATCCTTGTGACTTGTGGATCGTCAATGCGTACGCAAGTTGAAGATGTTGTGCCTTTTCTGGATCCAACCAAAAACGTCGCCCATCATCTGTTTCAAATCCAATATATTTATCTTCATAATTGATATCGAATACATATCCAACATCACCATTATAGATTCCTTTTCCATTCTTTTTGTTGAGGTGATCATGTCTTGTTCCATATCCATTGACACAATAATAACCATTATCGTATGTGTGGTAAGAAAATTCTTCTGTATTGAAGTTGACAGTCATCATAACTCTATCGTACAGATATATTTTTTGACCAGACTCTGTTTTTGTTGGAATTGCTTTACTCTTATTATCCCCATTATATTTTTCTTGTAATAATTTATTCATTTCTTTAACAAAAGCATTTGTAGGAGCAAGAATAATCGTCTTTTTTGGATCAAAACCAACCTGATACTTGATATCTTCTGCGTCAACTGGATCGATCCCCTCCATAATAAAATTGTGATAATCACTTTCTATCTGATTTATTAATGCAGTATTATCATTTGTCTTTGCTCCCCACATAAAAGAGTTATCTACAAATAAAAGTTTGTTAATATCGCCTTCATTAACAATATCCCAGTTGCTTGCAAGAGATGGAATATCTTTCGCTCTGAAGTTTGTTGTTAATTTAGAACACTTGATATTTGTCTGTAATATATCTTTTAATATCTGTCCAGCTCCGATTGCTGGCAACTGATCAGGATCGCCAACAAATACAACTTGCATGTTGAATATTCCATCTTCATCAGTTATGACCTTAAAGAACTTCGAAAGTGTTACGATATCGATCATTGATAATTCATCAATAATTAACATGTTATCATACACGGATTCACTTAAAAATTCTTCTCCACGTCTAATTTTATTTGTCATAGAAAGCATGGTTGCGGCGTGATAAGGAAAGAATTCTTTATCAGTAGGATCTGTTTCATCGTATAGTTTATCTACATAATATCCGCCTTTTTCTTCGATCGCTTCCTTGATTCTGCCAGTTGCTTTACCAGTAAAAGAAGTTAGAATGCTAGGATGATTAAAATACTGCTGGGCAATATATGCAATACATGCAACTACAGTGGTCTTTCCTCTTCCTGGACCACCTGTAATTACAGATACTCTATTTTTGAATGCCTCGTGGATTGCGGATCGTTGCTCTTCACTGAATTTGCCACTATGGGTTTTTTCTGCCCATTCATCTATGAATGTATTGACTTCATCTTCATTGTAAACAGTTAATGGTTCCGAATTTTTTAAATTGGCTAGAGTCTTTGCTACAAAATTTTCGGCTTCTGTTAATCTTTTAAATTCTACAATACCACGACTAACGCCATCCTTAATGATTTTCTTTAATTCTACATGCTCATGCTTGCCAAGAGTCTTAAATGATTCTTTTATTGCAGCTGCATCTATTCCAGATAAATATTTCGCAGCTACCTGTTGCCAATTGTGTAGATTGCGAGAATCACTTAAATCAAGATATGTATCCCCATTGCAGAACGAAAGTAATATTTCTTTTGCTGCAAGCCATATCAAACCTTCAACACGAATCTTGTCTTCTGGTTTCCCACCTGAACGACTCCAGATTTGGTCTGCCATTGATGGAGTTAAAGAAGTTTCAAAAGACACTTCAAAAGGATCTTGCTGTAATCTTAATATTACTGTTTCTCCATAAACGTCAATCAGATCTTCAATCAATTTCTTTTTTCCAGATAAAACAGGGAAAGTTGCGGAAATACTGCTGGTAATATCTATAGAATAAAAATATTCTTTAATAGCCTGCTTTTGCTTTTCTCCAATTCCTTTGATCTTATCAATTTCTTCTGGATCCAATAAAAGCGTTTTGATTGCAGTTCTTCCTAAGTGTTTGAAGATCTTTTCGGCTGTAACTTCTCCAATACCATCAAAATCTTCACCTGAGAAGAACTTTATAATATCGTCTTTAGTATTTGCATTAGGAAAAATACCAATAATAGAATATACGTCAGATTTTCCTGCTTCGCTTTTGATTTGATATGCACCTAAAAAAGAACTGCCACTTTTTAAATGGTGTCCACTTGTTCCATTAACCATTACCTTTTGCGGAAATCTTAGTTTGGTATCTGTCATATTTGCAATACAACCAAACCAGCCATCTGGTTTTGGGCAGTCTTTATACATTTTTAGGACTTTAAATTCTGCTATATTCAACATGGTATTCTCCTTTCTATCCGTATCTATTATATCACATAACAGTATATATTAAAAGGGAGGAAAATAAAAAAAGAGGGTTTATCCCTCTTCTTTTTTAAAGATCGTCTGATCCAAAGATATCTCCAATTTCATCAATCGCTAACCCTGATGCTTCAGCTACAGCTTGCACTGTTTCTGAAACTTCTGGCTGCACATCGAATGATTCTGGAAGCGGATCACTAACAATAGTTGGTTCACTAACCAATGGTTCTTGAGCTACAGTAACATTACTTGCCAAGTCTTCCGTATTCTTTTCTTTCTTCTTTGCAGTTGATTTTCTCTTCTTCTTTTCCAAAACAAGAGCAGCTAAACGATTGAGTTCTGTAATACTGATTCCTTCTTCATTTAGAAGTTCAACAATATCACTATGATTAACGCATGCGATCATGCACATATCAAACTCGTTTTCGTTTAATTTGATCAACTTAATAAGCTTTTCGAAGATTTCCTTATCAAGAACGCTTAACTCATCCATAATCAAGATGTTATATCCTGAAAGCTGACTTAGCATGCTCAATAATACAAAGGTTACACAAGCTTTTTCGCCACCAGATAATGAATCAAAAGAAATGTATTGGTTTGTACCATCTACATCGACCATTACCTTGATACCATTTTCAAATACGAATTTAATGTCCATATTTGGGAAAATTGTACGAGCTTTTTCATTACATGGTGCAGAGAATTCCTGAACATAGAATGAAATAATTGCTTCCTTTACCTTACCCTTTGGAGCAAACGCAATACAGAGTGATTCGTAAGTCATAAGCTTATTATTATAAGCTGCTAACTTGTTCTCAAGTTCTGCCTTCTGTGCCAGAATATTCCAAGTGTTAATCATTGCATTTAGTTCTGCAATCTTGGTATTGATCTGGTTGAGATCAACATTGATTGGGGCTGGTTCTGGAAGCATCCCAGGAGTATTAGCTGATAATCTATTGAAATTATCGTTTAATATTCTTAATTGGTTTTCCAGTGCCTTATCGTTATTGATCTTGTTCAAGATGCCTTCTGTTTCTGTCACCTTTGCTTCAGCCATTTTTAATGAAGCTTCTAACTTCATGTAGTTTTGACGTAAAACATTACGTTCTGCTTCCATTTCAGAAAGAATTGGAGTCTTGTCAGTATGACAAACCAATTTCTTTGATAATGGACAGATCGGTTGAGAAACATTCTTGATCGCCTCTGCAATCAAGATTCCATTCTGCTTTGTAATTGCCAGCTGTTGTGATGTTTGAGAGAGCATCTGCTTTGCTGTAGCCAATTCTCTATTTACAGCTGCAACTTCCTCTTCTGTATGTGGTGTCAATACGCCATACTGGTTTCGGAAATTTTGCATTGCAAGTTTTGCATCTGCCAACATCTTTTGATGATTTTCTACAGTTTGCTTTGAACGCATGAAGGCATTTAATTTCGCATTATATTCAATAACGCTCTTCTTTGCCTGTTCTAACTGTTTAAGTTCAGCAGGGATCTTCTCAGCTGGTACAGCTGGAACCGTTAATTCTCCAAAGCCCTTTAAGATTCCTTGCGTCTCTTTCAACTTCTGCTTAATCATCTTTCTTCTGTCTACAAGTGTATCGTATACAGAATTAAGCATCTCAATACCAAATTCTCCATCTGGTAATATGGAAGAAAGAACTTCTTTTTCTTCTTCTGTTGCTTCTGAAAACTTAGAAAGAACAATGTTCTTGTCTAGTTGTTCTGGCAAGTATTTTAACAATACTTCACCAAATTGCTGGGACGTTAATCCGTTAAACACTTCGCTACTTGTAGCGATTTTTCCAGTTTCAATATTGATCCCTGGAAATAACGTTTCTAACATCTGGTTGATTGCTGTTAATGAAGCTGCTTTTCCATCTAAATAATAGATAGATTGTCTTTTATCTGCATAACAACGACGACCAAATGTTCTACCATCTTCTAACGTTACTGTCACCTCAGCATGATCTTCGCCTGCATGTACAATATCACCAGCAGGTTCAACACCAGTTAAACCATAAATTAATGCGTTACGAACGGAAGTCTTTCCTGAACCGTTTGCTTGACAAAATGCTACGATTTTGCCTAGATCGAAAGAGTGTGTTCCCTTTAATCCTTGGAAGTTTGTTACTAACAAATTTTTGATTTTCATAATTTTCCTCCTATTGGCTTTTAGCCTTATCCATGATCATCAAATATGATACAAAAATATTATGTGATATAAAGACAAATAAAAACCAGCAGATATATTCCGCTGGTCATTACTTCTTACTCCATTTCGTCAGCTTCTTCTGGCTCTAAATCATTAGCTTCTAAACTTAGGTCATCTTCTTCTACAATTGCAACCTTTTCGTTTTCTGTTGCAACTTCGTGCTCGCTCTTATCTTCAACTTCCATATAGCCAACAATTTCCATATCGTCGATCATGAAGTTTTCGTAATGGAACTTTGAACCGTTGACTTCTTTTTCTTTGGAAGTCATTCCACAAATAAGATTTAAGATCGTTCCATTCTTGATATCTTTCAATAGATCGTTTACACGAGTCTTTGTAGAGAACTGCGGATAGAAGAAGAATTTCTTGTTTCGATAGGATTCATCGCCATCTTCTAAAGAAATGCTGAGACGAACATATCGACCATCCTTTGATGGACGTACATTACGTACAACACCACTTGCATATACATGTAAGAAAGAATCACCGTGGTAACGGATGCCACCATCAGTACCAAAAACCTCTTTCATAAGTGTCTTTGCCTTCTTGATCTTGTCTACTTGAATGTATTGTACATGTCGTGTTAATGATTCTGAACTTTCGTTTGAGAATACAACACGTTTACGCTGTACTAAGCCAACAATATGACCTTCAATATCAACTGTATCTCCTACAACAGTTCCTTCTGGAAGTCCATTTACAACAAATGAGATTACATTGTCAAAGCGTCTCTCCTTACCTCTGATGTAAACCAGAATTGATCTGTATCCGTATGCATTATGACCAACGCTGATTACTCTACCTCTTGCTACTACCTTATTTACTTTCTTAAATTCTGACATTTTACTTTCCTCTTTCTTTCTAATTGTCTTCTTCAAAGATCATTTCAATATTTCTTCGATGCGGTACAGTATCGAATCCGTTTAGCACTGAAATGTGCTTGATGATATGATCATCTTTTAATTCGATATTCTGACTGCCTGTTGCCGATGCATCACTCAAATAAATTGATCCATTTTCATCGTTTTTTACACAAGCTGTAATAAAGAACGGAATCTTTTCTGAGCGACATTCTTCAATAAAATCTTCTATCTTGAACTTTTTGCAAAGCTCTTTATACTCTTTTTCTTTATCAAAGTTCATTTCTTCTTTCGAACTCCTCTCTTGTTAGATATATTTTCTGTGAACTACCCAATGCTAAAGCACTTGGGTTTCTTGCGTCATTGATGGAATCTTGCAGCTGTCAGTCAAACTGACAGGTGTAGAGGGTTCAGTCTCGACAAGACTCTTAGCTCTCTGTTCCAGAGAGACTTCGTATAGTGCCCTTTCCAATATAGATTGGGCACTCTTTTTATCTCTTGAGTTATGATGATAGCCACAAGAGGCACAATCATAATCCCTTTTACTAAGTGGATGCTTTGTTAAACTTCCACATATCGGGCAGATTTGCGTACTTGGAAAACTTCTATTTACTACATGAGTCTTTGAACTATGAATAAGTTCCGCTTTAATGAGTCCCATGCAGCTATGCTGTACCTGTTTTCCAAATAAACCTTCGTGCCAGTTTTTAAGCATCTCATCTTGTATTGCAATAAAGTCATACGAACTTAAAATTTCATGTACAATCTTATGTGCAAGATCAGCCTTCTGATTTGCCAATTTTTCATAAGCTCTACGTAATTTCATGATACGTTTTTTATTGTTTTCCGAGTGTTTTTTACCATTACGTATCCAGCAACGATTGATCTTCCTCGACAAGTGCTTGATATAGTTTGTCTCATTGATATACGCATTTATCGCTTCTCTGTCATCTGAAAAGTTAAGGTTGTTTTCTATGCCAAAATCTATACCTACAGACTTACCCGTTTTGACAGAGGCTGTAACTGGTATATAGCAAGTAATACAAAAGTACAATCCAGAAGCCTTGCGTACAAGAGTGGCATTTGCAAACTCTGCATTCTTGGGGATTTGCTTTAATCCTCTTACATGGAAAGCCTTTTTAATTTTTTGAACTTTGATACGATTTAAGTCGAAGTCAATTTTATAAGTTTTGCCAAATTGTTGTAAGGGTAAAGAATTACATACAGACTTAAATTTCAAATGACCTACTTTTTTGCCTTGCCTTTTCTTAGTGGCAAGACCTTTGACTTCAGATTTCACCTTATCATAGATGTCTTGTTTTATCTGAGAACCAAGATGCGTAAGTTCTCTTTCTTCAAATCCATTAGGAGTCTTTACGTTAGCAGTTTTTGCATTTCTATTAGCATGCTTTAAATCAGAAACAATATCATTTCTTAACCATTTAGCCTCACGGAAAGCTGCATTTAGTTCTTCTTTTTGAACACAAGAAAGCTTGGACGTCACAACCTTAATTTTGTATGTTTTACATATCATGTTAGCATGACGTTCTCTTGTCTTTCTAATAGTGTTACTAATACTAGCGTTTTTTTCTTGACTCATTAGCTTTTTGGTCCTTCTTAACCTCTCATGTTGTTAAACTGAGAGAAGAAATCATACTCTTCTCCATCTGTTAATGTTGGATCTGGAGCATTTGCGATATCATCTTCAGAAATCATATCACTCGTTTCTTCTATTGCTTTTACTGGAGCAACTTGAACTACCATTGGCTCTTGCTTTACAACGGGCTTTTCAATGACTGGTTGCTTAACTTCATCTTTATCTTCCGTGCTGTAATCTGGCAATTTTTCAACTCTAACAGGAGCTTTCCTCTTTGGCTTTAAGATGTCGTCAATTGTGATATGCTTATTCTTTTTCGGTTCAAGCAATACAACGTTCTCTAAGCCTTCTAAACGCATGGATTTAATGCGTTCCGTTTCTTTCTTGATAGTTGTATCATTTCTTAGAAATACGGCTATCTGTGGCGTTAAAAGGCATGATCTAACAAGTGTTTTAAAGAATGCTGTACGCCAACCTTCCTTAATTTCTCTTTTAAGAAAATCAACACTTGGTTTATCCTTGATTTCAAATAATAGGTGATAGGTACGCTTTTTCTCTTTTAATGTAAATGGAATGGCGTTAGGAACAACAAAGGTAATTTGTTGTCCTCTAACATAATATTCCAACGCCTTCTTCATTAGCATTGTAACGGATATTCCGTTTGCATTTAATGAAATAAGATCTGCATCATAATTCTTGTAAAGTTTTAATTCAACTCTCATAGAGCGTCACCTTACTGAGTCTGCTGTCTTAACGAGCGACTCACCTTTTCATATAAATACATGTAATAGCCTCTTGCATTTGAATAATCAAAGCTTAATGACTTATCATTTTGGTTTCCATCAATCACGACCAAGCCTTCAATGCCTGATAATGTTTGTCTAATCGTATCAGCCCACGCTGCACTTGTTCCACCTGTAATAACGAAGTAATTAAACTCGTATAGCTCATACATTCTGCCGATTCTATCTAATGCTGCATGACACACCTTTTCACTTTCACGCTGTAAGATTTCCTTGATAGGAATATGTCCACTGCTGAAGCGACTATGCTTGATAACAGTTCCTGTTTCTAAGCACTTCTGAATGGCGATAGGTGATACTTCAACTCCATGATTTCTCTGGATCTCAGCACGTACATTTGCCAACACCTGTTTCATTGCGAATTCTGGGAATGTCTGCTTATCAACAACTCGATTGTTCTTGATAATAAACATATCTAAAGTTCCGTGTCCGCCATCAAAGATGATCAAGTTTCTGTTGAAGTAAAAACCAGATTCAGGAATTGCTTTATGGTTATTTCCCATCGCAATTGACATTAGTGTGCCCATTGGTTGTTCCATGACATCGACATTTTCTTTTCCGATCACAATGTCATATTCCACTGGCTCATCTGCACCGATCTTCAATGCAAAGTGATGTCTTCCTGCAAAAGCATTCTTTAGAAATGGACTATCTTGTTCTAAATACGCCGATGGTAGACCAGTTTCGATCCAGATCTTTTTTCCAATGTAATTTCCATATTGGTTTTGACTGCAAGCAATACCGATTGCCACATCAACTAATACCAAGAACATTGGATCATCATAACGTTCACGTCCGTACAATGTATTGTCGGAGTGTGATGTGTCACCTTGCTTAATATTGTTTAATGCAGATTCACCAACGATCCAACGCTCTCCTGTTTCTAAATTCTTATAAATAATAGAATAAGGAGCTGGTGTACCGATTGTCTTGGAATCATCCATCTCAGCAAAAGCTGGGAAGATGGCGTTCTTATTTGGAGAAACTACCTTGACAGCAGAATATCCGATATCAATTCCACAAACCCAATTACCACTAGGGCTACCATTTGGCTTGTCGGCAAAATTTGTTTTAATTTTATAATCTCTTGTTTCCATCTTTCTTCCTTTCTTATTTCTTTAGAATGGCAATGCAAGCACTACCTTTTCTTCGATTTCATCTATTGTAATTGGTCCGATCTTTCTGCTGTCATAAGAATTATTTCGGTTATCTCCAAGAACGAAATATTCATTTTCTTTTAAAGTGTAACCATCTTCATATTCTCCCATATCAAGCATCGCTTCTAAACTTCTATTTTCTCGATTGTTGTTTCTGTAGGCGTATCCGTTCTGAAGTTTGATTTCTTCTTCTGGTAATGCCACAACTCGCTTGATAATTTTGTGGGATTTCCCATCCTTTTCTTCGAAGGAATGGTCCTTCATCTTGTCGGCTGGCACCCTGAATACCACAACATCGTTTTCATCAATATCCTTTTCTGAAGTGACGACTCTTGTAATGAGAATTGTTCCATTTTTATAGGTAGGAGACATTGAATCTCCCACCACACGGACCGTTCTAAATCCAGCTAACCGAAAGCCAAATGCAATAGCTAAGCCAACTAGAATACTTGTTAAATATGGATGCTTCTTCATGCTATGACATCATTCCCCCATCTTCAGAGTCTTTAGGGGAGACTACTTTTCCTTTTCTGATTTTGTTGAGCATCTCAAATGTTGCCTGCTCATAGTGGCTTGCGTAGACACCTAGAAGAACATTATTGATGGAAGATAAGTATTGGATCATATTGGCAAATCCACCTTCAAATACAAGGTCTACTTCCTGCGTTTCTTCATCATCCATGTCATAAACGCTATAATCCGTTGGAGAATCTTTAATAACGATGATTTGTCTCATTAATATATCTTCTCCATCAAGATCTTCTACCCAAAGACTCAGTGTAAGAGAATTTTCTTCTGTTTCTTCTATATTTTCTTCAACTTCAAGCATTGATAAAGCACGTAAAATTAACGCTTCTTCAAGATCACTAAATTTTTCCATGTTGACCTCCGTTGCTAGGGATATTAACATTACCAAATGGTCGGATGTTCAATTCCTTTTCAATAGATTCACGAACAGAATCTGAGTCGCTCTTCTTTGTTTTACGAAGATATTCGCCTTCGTTCTTTTCGTTGAGAAGTGCGACATATTTCTTCTTCAATTCTTCGACGGTTTGAATGTATTCTACTAGATCTCCGATTTCGCATTCGATTAAAACTCTGTCATTTGGACAGTATCGTTTCATATCGTAATCATCTAGCTTCTTACCATCTTGTTCACTTCTTTCTTTTCTTGTTCCCATAAAACCAATAATTTCTAAATTCTTTTCTGACATTTTTTATTTTCTCCTTATTTTCTATAAATTCCAATAACAATCTTAAATGGTGTATGCTCTAAGATCTTGCAATGGTAAACGTCACCAAATCTCATTCGTGAGTTTGTTAGGTTTGACTCTACACCTTCTTTTAAGTCTGATTCCAAGATAAATGCAATCACTTTTTTGATTTCACTTGCATACTTCTGGGGGAAAGTCAGCTCTGGGCAAACGAAATCCCCATTTGTATCTTCTTTCATTTTGGAAATCGACTTACCTTGTGAATCCATACTATAAAACTTAATTTTTTGATCCAAATTGGTTATCGACATTTGTTCACACTTTCTTCATGTCTTCTTCAACTAAATCGACAAAGTATCCGTTTAACGATTTGTTTCGCTTTTCCTTTGCAAACTTTTTGATCTTATCACGTTGCCCTTTTTTTACTGTTAGACAAATACGGTCGTATGTCTTCTTGTTGTATTCACGGGCAATCTCTGTTTTATTACTTTTTCTCATAAAATTTCTGCTCCTGTATCTCTAATAACTATTATACCATAACAGTATATATTTTGGAAGAGGTCTAGTCCTCAATATATTCCTCTATTACAGACTCATCTTCGTCTTCTTCATCTTCTAAATCATAATCAATTGTTAATCGTGTTTTTTGATTTGCTAGGTCTGTGATTGATTGATTACGAATTTGTCTCTTATACTCTTCCGCTTCTTCATCACTTCGATAATTTCCAATGTATTCTGTTGCGTATGGAACGATCTCAGAAGTTCTTTCTTGTGTTTCATAACGCTTTCCACAACCTAGTGGTTCTCCATTTTCATCTGTTGCAATAATTGGACTTCCAAAACAATCCTTCATTGGTTTACCTTTATCATCTAATTTCTGACCGCAAACAACATGTTTCATAACTGCTCTTGATTGTAAAAAGCCATCGACATAGATTTCTGATTTTAAAAATAGTCTCTCTCTATCTCTTTTTCCAATGATTCCATACGATTTTACCCATGGATAGTCGGCATGATTGCTTGGATCCTGATCAAAGGATACACGTAATTTTCGGTTAACTGCCAATTGATATTGTGTAAACCCAAATTTGTTATTAATATGGATTCTACCTGGATCACGTACAAGCAAACCAAAAACCCTTACGATATTGGAAATATCTCGATGTTCTGCAAGATACTTGCTTGCTTCTTCGTTAGTATCAACATGTCCTAACATCTCTACAAAGGTTGGGGCTACAAATAGAACTTGCCCAATATAACTTGTTGGTCTTCCACAATCTGGACACACTGTACGTTTTGTTTGTCGCAACGTTCCGATTACACCTTTTAAGCCCACGATGTCACCACGCTTGGCATCTTTGATTTTATTGATAATATTAGCGTCTCTTGATGCAATACGGACTTCGCTTAATGATAAGTTTTCCTTATCTTGATTCGAGCGAACACTTCTTTCTTGTTTGGCAACCATAATGGTTCCTGTGCAATATATAGGTGTTTGATCGCTATCATTTCGATAAACCATGATATCATTTACCATGATTCCTCTTAGCATAACTAAATTTTCTTTAGCCATATTCTTTTCTCCTTCTGTTACATAATATATTATGCTATATCCGATATAAAATATAGCAGTATTTAAAAGAAAAAATAAAAAAAGAGCATTTTTATGCTCTTTCTTTTTACGACATTTTTGTTACGCCACAAATCTCATTTACTTTTGAAGAAACTGTGAATCCTAACTTCTCAGTCTGCTTTGTTTCTACATTGTAGATATAAACAGTATTACCAAAGTCTTCTTTCATATTTTCTAATTCTTGCATACTGACTGCATTTGAATGAACCAAATACGTTCCATTCTTTTTCTTAGCTTCAAAGCATTTTTGTAATGTGAATTTATATTCAGCATCTAATGCTTCTCCATCTTCATCTGAAGAATTGAAGTCATCTAAATCTGTTTTACCAGAAAAGAGCAACACATTTCCTTCTTTAATGAATTGCTTATTTTGTTCGTATGCTTTTTGGAATACATTGACGTTTGCGGTTCCAGTTTGATCCTGAACAACAATGAATGCCATATCATTTCCAGTCTTCTTGCTCTGTCTAATTTCAACATTTGTAATCAAACCGAAAATCATTGTTGTATTTGCATCCATATCACTGATCGGAGTAGCAGATAGTTCCTCTGGTCTACCATAATTGTCTAATGGGCTTCCTGAAACATAATATCCAAGAACTTCTTTTTCATCTGCCAATTTTTCTTCTGTTGTTTCAATTACAGGGGTAATTGTCAATGACTCAAAAGCCGTTCTCAATTCGATAACTGCTTCTTTTGCTCTCTCTAAAGACTTTTGCAACTTATCTTCTGCTGTTAGTTTCTTTAGTTCAACATGTAATCCGAGTTCCTTTTGCTTTTCAACTAACTCTTCATCACTGCCACATAAACAAAGTTTAGGTAAGATCTCTGTTACTGTCTGAATGTAGGTTTCCTTTTTCGCAAGTTTTGCATAAGCTGTCTTAAAAGTATCATAACTATCCAACATTGCCTTACGGCTTACGTTGAAGTCGTCTAATGCTCCTGCCTTGATCAAATTGATTACCGATGTCTTATCTGCCTTGCTACGAGCTATAAAGTCGTGGAAAGAAGTATAAGGTGCATTTTCAACAATTGTTTTAGCAGCTGACGCAACTTCTTTTACAGAAGCTAGACCAAATAGAATCTTGCCATCATGCACTGTAAATTTACTCTTGGAGTAGTTTACATTTGGTGGTAAGACCTTTACCCCAACTTCATGAGCCTCAATCAGAAGTTCTGGAAGTGGGTCCTTAGCTTGCGTTTTTTCAGCCCAGTTCATTGCTCCAGCTAAAAATTCGGCTGGATACAATTCTTTAAGATAACCAGAAACATAGCTGTTATAGGCGTATGCTGCGGCGTGTGACTTATTAAACGCATATTTAGCAAAGTTTGTCATTTCATCAAACAACTTACTTGCTGCTTCATAACTGATTCCATTTGCAACACATCCACGGATACCTCTATCTGGATCACCTTCAATAAAAGCATGACGTTCTAGTTCTAGCTTTTCCATCTTCTTCTTAGACATGTATCGGCGAACCATATCGGCTCCGCCAAGTGTATATCCAGCTAACTTCTGGAAGATCTGCATGACCTGCTCTTGATAAGCAATGGCTCCATACGTCTTGCCCAAGATAGGCTCTAATTCTGGAGTTAGATATTGCACTGGTTTTCTTCCATGCTTGACATCCATTACGCTATCCAAATATTGCATTGGTCCTGGTCTAAACATCGAAACAAGAATGATCAGGTCCTCGAAAGATGATGGTTCAAATCTCTTCAGCATCTTCTTCATTCCCTTACTTTCAAACTGGAATACAGAGTTCGTATGAGCCTGTGCAAATACCTTCTCAAATGTTTCCTTGTTATCTAGTGGGATTCTGTATGGTTCTGGATTGATTCCACGTTCTTTTAACTTCCACTTGCAATCTGTAACAATGTCCAATGTTTTTAATCCTAAGAAGTCGAATTTTAGCATTCCGTTTTCTTCAACTTCGATCATATTACATTGGGTCGTGTAGATTCCTAATTTACTGTTATAACGTAAAGGTACGATCTCTTTTACTGGAGTTCCATCTGTGATAACAACACCAGCTGCATGAGATCCATACGCCGTACAACAGTTTTCAAAAACCTTAGCCCATTTAATGATCGTATTTGCAGTTTTATCATCTGCAAACTTTTGAATCAGGTCAGCGTATAATGTGATTTCTGCTCCATTAGAATCTTGCTTTTCAAGCTTCGTGTTAAATCCTAATCCTGGCTTTGATGGAATTGCCTTAGCAATCTTGTCGGCTAGTGATAAGAATCTTCCTCGATAACTTTCATCATTGTTCTTATAAGCCAAAAAGAAGCCATAAGAACGTGCTGCTGCACGAATTGCTCCTCTAGGAGCCTGTGCATTTTGTGTCATGATTCCAACAACGCAATCTTCACCATACTTTTGCTTAACATATTCGATCGTTCTAGGACGAATCGTGTTACTGATATCAGAATCAATATCTGGAAGTGATACACGCTCTGGATTTAAGAAACGTTCAAACAAGAGTTCAAATCTAATCGGATCCAAGTGGGTAATGCCTAGTAATTGGCAAACTAGTGATCCTACAGCAGAACCACGTCCAGTTCCATTTGCAATACCGACAGGAGTAGTAAATCCTCTTTCAAGCTTCCAAGCTCGTAACGCTTCTTTTTCAATCGGAGCATTTTCGATTTCTTCTGGTGGAATACTATCGTATTCGGCTGCGTAGCGATTAAAGTCCTGCACAACCAAGTGATAATCAACATACCCCATTTTTTTGATGATCTCAATTTCACGATTTAATCTTTCTTGATACTCTGCTGGTAATCCAGCTGGATATAAGCGATTGATTCCATCCTGAAGTTCTTTCATGAATACATCATTTGTATACTCTTCTGATTTTCCCTTGAATACCTTTGGGAAGTGATTTGTAATCTTGAAGTCTACATTGCATATACCTGCAATATATAAAGTATTATCAAATGCTTCTTCAATGACATCATCTTCAAAAACATGTGAGAACATAGCTCTCATTTCTGGCGTTGTCTTAATGTAGAGTTCTCTGTCTGCATCTTGCAGTGGTTCCCACTTTTCAAATCGTAAACTCTTCATGATCATTCTCTTTAATAATTCCTCGTTGGAGTTTGTTACCGTGTGTACATCATTTGCGGCAACAAGAGGAATATTCATAGAACGTGCTAGATTTGCGATCTTGTTGTAGATAATTTTTTCTTCTTGCATTCCATGGTATTGGATCTCAGCAAAGAAATTATCTTGACCAAAGATATTGTTAAAAAATTCCATCTCTTTACGAGCTTCTTCTAACATTTCTTCTTCTGTCTTTTTCTTCTTTTCTAATTCCAATATTTTTTCATTGAATACAGAAGATTTTTCTGCATCTACAGTTTTTTGCTTTAACTCTTTCTTTAGAATGGAAATTCTTGTTCTAAGCTTTTTGATTTCCTCTGTTAATACAGGGATCTTTGCTTTAGCATCTTCTACTTCAGCCTTGTCATTTTCCATACGCTGACGTTCTGCCTCAGCCATAAGCTCATCCATGGAAACTAAAATCTTTTCTCGTGCAGAGAACTTGATCTTGGATAATTTCTTCATCTTTTCTAACTCAGACTTCTTTTCTTCTAGTTGCTGATTTAGATTGTTAAATTTATCTTCAACAAGAGATAAATTACTTACATTTGAAGAAATACCTCCTTTTTCCATGGCTCTTCTGATTTTAGCGATTTCTCTTTCTACAAATTCATTTGATCGAAAAACCGTTGCGATAACACCACTAATACAAGCTGATGTAGCGATAACATTGTTGTTTCCCAAAAAATACTTGTTGAGAATTTCGTCATTCATCAGACAGTATCCATTTTCACGTTGCCCATCTGAAATAGCCATACTGATCGCCTTCCAACCTTCATCGTTTTTAGCATGTAAGATCAAATGCTTTTCTGGCTCAAGATTATTTCTCTGCATCAGCCCATTCTCTTTGTAGGCTGTATGCTGGAAATAGGTCTCAATTCCAGGCACAAATTTTAATCCATACTTCTTTGCAGCATTTTTAAAATCCCACGTCATAGCAGCCACGCCATGCTGTGTTAAAAATATCGTTTTTCTTCCGATCTCACTTAATCTTTTGCAAACATCTTCGGCTGGATTATCGCAATCAAAAATATCTTTTGAATGCAAATGTGTTTCTTCATAATCTGAGATTTTCTTCATCTCTTCTATTACTTTAATTCTTTCGTTCATATTTCCCTCCTTTTGTTTATTCGTTCTCCAACTCATCAAATAAATCAATATTATTATGTTATATGTCAGAGAAAGAAAAAGTGCCCACAGAAGAACATTACGTTCTCTCGTAAGCACATTATAGCATATATACTGTTATATTTCTACAAGTTGTTATAAATACGCCGACATGGTATAGGTTGGTGGTGTATTCAGTGCCATTGTTCTTTGTGTACTTTTGCACGATTTGTATGATTATTACGGCGTTTATACCAATAAAACACAAGGATAGTTCTCGTAAAATGATATAATATAACTAGAATCAATAGAAAGGAGGCGAATTACAACCAATGTACAGAACAGACAGAGTTTATGTAAATGCCAAGCATGAAATGTTTCCATATTTCGATAAGCTTGCTCATAAAGCAAAGAATCTTTATAATGCTTCGTTATTCAGGATCCGTAATGCTTTTACAGCACATGGTAAGACAAATTTGACATCTAACGAAAAAGAAGTTCTTGACGAATTGGCACTTCTTAAAGGTCAAAAGACTTACCACGTTCTTGGATATATGATGCTAGAAAGAGTGATGCGAGTTACACAAAATCCAGATTTCTTTTCGGATCTGCCTATGCAATCTGCTCAGGCAACTGTAAAGCATGCATGTTCTGATTTTCAAAATTGGTTATCTGCGTTAAGAAAGTATAAGCAGAATCCTGCTTTATTTACTGGAAAACCACGTATGCCTAAGTATTGCAAAGGCGACATTACTACTCTTATCTTAACAAATCAGGATGCTGTCATTTATGACGATGAGTTAAAACTGCCAAAGACCAAACAAAGGCTCAAAATCCGTAAAAGGTGCAATGCAAGATTACAAGAAGTAAAAGTTTGCCCTGTATCTGGTGGTTATGATGTTTTGCTTGTGTATCAAGTCAAAGATCCATCTGTAAAAGCTGGTTCACATTCTGCGGCAGTTGATTTTGGTGTAGATAACACCATGGCAGTTGTAACAGATACTGGTGATAGTATCATCTTTAAAGGTGAATACATTAAAAGTATCAACCAATATTTTAACAAAGAGAAAGCCTGGCGAGTTAGTGTCATGAGTAAGGGTAGTGCCACTACTGCTCGTGTGTGGTCGAAGAAACTAGATCAGCTTTCTGCATACAGAATCAACTACATTAGAGATTGTTTCCATAAGATGAGCAGATTACTCATGGAATGGTGTAAATCCCATGGAGTTGGCTATCTTGTACTTGGCTCTAACAAGTTCTGGAAACAGGAATCCAATATGGGTAAATGCAACAATCAGAACTTCGTAAGTATTCCTTTTGAAATGCTAAAAACTATGATTGAGCTAAAATCAAATGAATATGGAATTGCTGTGATTCGACAAGAGGAGTCCTATACAAGTAAAGCAAGCTTTCTTGATTTAGACTTTATTCCTGTGTACAGCAAAGAAGAACCAAGTAAGTATCATTTTTCTGGAAGAAGAATCCATCGTGGATTGTACAGATCAGCAGATGGTACATTGATGAATGCAGATATCAACGGAGCTGCCAATATCCTAAGAAAAGCTGGGTATGATGTAAGCAACATAAAAATTGCAAGACTATTAGATCCTGCAATTGTTAGATTTAAAACTTTAAATTGTAAGTAACCGTATAAAAGCGGTAGAGGTCGCATGAACCGACCATTGTGAAACCGTAGTGATAGTCTTGCAAAAGATGCGTAGCTACTAAGCCACATAAATTAAAATCTTTTAGATAGTATTACAGTATAAGAGTACATCTAAGGGATGCCACATCTGAACAATGTATCAGGTGAGGTAGTTCACATCTAATAATGAAATATCGTTAGCAAATGCATCTGCAAAGCCTTCATCATCGGACTTCGTATAGAAATGATTATCCATGTTGATTGCTTCAATTGGCATGCTTTGTCGAACCGTATTGATTTCCCTGGAGTTTAGTAATATTGACTTAAATTCATTCTTTGCTGCTCTAAATGCTACAGAAAAAGTTGATTTTGAACCTTCATATCCATGAGCTTTAGCGTAATTGTATAGGGCTGCATCTTTAATGGTCTTATCTGGATATTTCGCTGCAAATTCTAAGAAGAATGTCAGAATCTTTTTTGATTTCGGTCTTAACTTATTTAACATCTCCTGAAATTCAATTGTTTCTTCTTTTTCTCTTAGTTGTTTGGCTGGGTCTGCTGCATTTGGATCTTGAATCTCAAGTGTTTGTGTCTGTTCTGAACTATCTTTACGCCAATCCAATTGGACAACAACGAATTTTAGTTCAAGGCACTTTCTTACTGTAATCAATGATACCTTTTTGTCAAAATGTGTT
>ERZ773061.194-NODE-194-length-26493-cov-3.304410_pt1 | contig 26493 bp, 37 predicted proteins | sample MGYA00580627_ERZ773061 | MGnify/ENA primary metagenome ERZ773061 (study PRJEB29015, sample SAMEA2738119) | human oral metagenome | biome: human oral; feature: human-associated habitat; material: saliva | place: China | collected 2223 ...
CCGCCGCAACCTAGTATATGTGCGCGCAGAGTGCCGTGCAGGTCTAGCCATTTACCGCCCGAACCGCCTCTGTGTGGTGAAGAAGTCCTAATGATTATCTTTAACGGTATCCGCTACCGGTTCGAGGATGCACTCGAACTTGGTTTGATTGCCCCTGACGGCGGGGCGCAGGTTGAGGGAGTCGCCTTTGACGGCCCCGCCCACGCCCCGCGCCACCTGGCCATTGAAGATAGTGCCCCCGCCGATGAGGCCCCCGCCGTTGAGGTTGAGGCCCCCAAAAAGGCTAGCCGTGGCAACCGCCCCCTAGCCAAGGCAGAATAGGAAAACCTATATGAGTTTGTCAGATCGGGCAGGTGCGGCTGTCCCCCTGCTTGTAACCCCCGAAGTTATTGCGGACGCTAGCGGCGGCGCAGTACACGCAGCAGACCCGCGCCTGCCCGTTCTGATCGACGGGGCTACTAACGCGCTTAGGGCATGGCTGGGTTGGCATGTCGCCCCCGTAATCACCGAGGTTATGACCTTGGACGGAAACGGGCACACCACAATGCAGTTACCCTCAACGCACGTGTTGTCCGTGGATGTACTAGCTATCAACGGACAAACAATTCAACCCCACCTTTACGGTTGGTCACAGGCTGGAATGATCGAACTATATAGCGGGTCATTCCCTGAACGGTTCCGGTCGGTTCGGGTAATGCTGAAACATGGTTACCCCTCCCTACCGGCGTTCGCCTCAATCGTAACCAACACTGTGTTAGGTGCAATGTCTAGTCCGATGGGTGCAACCCGCGAACAGGCGGGCGAGTTGTCTATCGCTTGGGAACGTAACGGGTTGCAGCTAACCAGCAAGGACAAGGAAACCCTGGCACCCTACAAGATTCAGTCTTGGACGTGACATGTTACCCCCTTTCGCATATAGCCGCAGCAAGCAACAAAAGGTAAAGATTCTAAAGCCTAAAACTGTTTGGCAGTCTGGCCAAATGGTGGACACTAGAGAGTCTGAAGTTCTTTTTGAATCTGTGTGTGTATGGTCTCAAACTGAGGCGTCGCTGAGCGCTGGCGGCAAACAGATTACGCAGGGCACTAGGAAACTATATTTGCCACCCCAAGTGCTAACCGACTGGGAAGTTACGGACGGGCATATCAAAGGTATTGAAAAGTCGCGGCTACGTGTCCGGTTCGAGGATGGCGGGCGCGACTGGGAAATTATCGACGAAGTGCGTCACGTGCAGTCCATATCGAAAACACTTGACCACCAATTCATGACATGCCGACGGTTAGAAGGCGGTGACTAATAATGCCCTTGAAATTCAAAACCGTGCTTAACTGGGAGGGCGCTAAGGCAACGATGCACCACCCACTGGTCATTTCAGACATTAACCGGCGTGCTTGGCAGATCGCCCACGCCGCAGGACCTGGCTATGTGGTTAAGCAGCGGCACAAGCGCGTGGTGCGTTACGGTGCGGAAGTGCGGGCAGAATCTTACGACGCTAAGCGCCGTGAACAAAACGGTGAGGGTAGCCTGATTGGAGCAATCAATGCCGGTAGGGTCTGACCTAGTCACCGAAGCCGGGTTTGACGGTTTCACAGAAGCGTTAAGCGAGTTCCTTAACGCTGAGCTTAGCTTCCCTGCCTATGGGCAAATTCCTAACCCGCGCCCACCGGCTTTTGTGGTTATCACCCGTAACGGCGGCTGGATACACAAAGTCACCGACACTGTGTTTTTCCAGTTTGAAGTGTGGGCAGACACCAAAGGCAAGGGCCTTGGCATGGTGCAGCAAATCAGGGAATTGCTTATCCGGCAACCAATCTCCCATATTGGCCCTTACCGCATCTTTCACCGGTACGAAGTGTCGGGTGCAACCTATCTGCCCCTTGTTTCGTCCGATGATATCCGCTGGTTGTTTGAGCTTGGGTTCAAACACCAAATCAGGAAAGAACAAGTCTAATGGAATTTCCGATGATTGGAACAGCCCCCGGCACGGCCAATGGCAGGCCGTTCGGTGTTGGCGACAAGATTCTAGTTGCAGAACCGGGTGAGCGTGCGCGGTTGTTGCATTATGGGGAAGCTGTCGACGATGAGGCAACCCCTACCCCCATTGAAAATAAGGCTTTTACGCCCGAGACTAAGGATTGATCAATGACCTACGCTAAGCTTAACCTTGACGCGATCCGTCAGTTTGGTTCCGTTGATGACTCTATTTCTATGGCTCCGGTCGGAACCGCTATGCCTACTGCCTTGCTGGCGGCTGACGCGGCCCTGCCCTCTCCCTGGGTTGAGGTGGGCTGGAACTCCGAGGATGGCTACACGTTCTCCCCTAATGACTCTACGGATAAGCGTAAGGGTCACCAGGGCCACGAAATCTACAAAACGATTATGACGGAAAGCAATACTGAATTTTCGTTTGTGGCCTTGGAAACCTCCCTTACGACTTTCTCTATCCAGTGGGATATTAAGAAGTCCGAAGATTTGGCGGCGGGTGGCGGCCCTGGCAAGCCCGCAACGCAGCTGACCCTTTCTTCCGCGCGGTCTATTAAGTCTGTGGCTTTGGCTGTGCGCACTTGGTCTGAGGGCTACCAATACATGTACTTGATCCCCCGGTTTGAGATCGGCGAACGCAGCGAGTATAAGCTGTCCGCTACTGAAGATACAGCCTTTAGCGTCAAGGGAACCATTATCGGTAACGTGACGCTTATCACGGATGATCCGGCGGTTAAGAATGGACTCAAGCTATAGCCGCGTGCTATCCTTGAGTTGTTGAGCCGATGGTTTGACATTTCCTTTCTGTGTGTTGTTCGGGAGACGCCGCCCATGCCTAGTGTGTGGGTGGCGTTTCTTGTATAATAGGGGTAAGAATTAACAGTTTCCCCAATGGAGGTTGCAATGTCCGAAACCACTGTTACTATGACTACCGCCGAGATGGCTAACCAGCTACACGCCAAGGTACCCGAGGATCACAAGCCCCGAAAGGTAGATGACAAGGCGGCTGTTGCGCTGGCCAATGAGGCGCAGGGCCTAAGCGGCATTGTTACCGTAACCGTACGCGGGATCACCTGGGATATTGACAAGTCCACGTTCAACGACTTTCGCCTAATGTATCAGGCACACAAGGGAAACATTTTCCCCATGATTGACGCTTTCGTCCCCTCAGCTGAGATTATGGACAAGCTGCTTGAAACTTGCGCTCTCCCTGATGGCCGCGTACCCCCCGAAAACGTTAACACGCTGCTTGAAGAAATCACTACTCAGGTAGGCATGGGAAAATAGCCGCCCTGCCCGGGGTGGTGGCAGAATACACCCCCGAGCTTGAGGCCGACTTTCAGCGCTTTTACGGCATTAACCTTGCGGACTTGTGGACCGGGAAAATGAGCCCAAGGCGGGCTTGGAATTTGGTTGAAAACCTCCCGGCGGGCGCGGCTCTCTGGCAAGCTATCGGCGGGCCAAACGCATGGACCGGCGAAGAACACGCGCTACATAGTTGGCTATGGCAGTTAACATGCGTGGTGCTTGGCGGCTTTGGCGCCAAGCAACGTGACATGCCCGAACAACCTAAGCCACCTGAGATTGGGTGGCGCGAAAAGCTACGCGCTAAGGCCATGCTAGAAAAGGCACGTATTGCTAGAATTAAAGCAAGGAACAAAAGCCAGACCGTCGGCCTAGTTCCCAATATTGAGCAATGAGCGCTCACCTATTGGCCCCGCCTGAACTGGCCGAATAACACGGATCAAAAATTTTAGTCGCCGGTTGTTTAATTCACTAAGTTCAGAGTGGGGCTGAGTTCTATATGTTAGGTAGGTAACATGGCAGGGCCACAATATATTGAGTTAGCCAACACTTATGTGTCTATTGTGCCCACAGTTAAGGGCGCGGCTGAAGCCCTTGACAGGGCGTTCAGTAGCAACAAGGAACAGTGGGAAAAAACTTCCGCCCGTCTGGGTAACCGGATGGTAGAAGCTATCATGAAGCTTTGGAAAGACGCTACCAAAAAATACAACATGGCTAGCGGCTTTGTCACTAAGCTAAGGGCAGACATTCAAAAAGCCTCCCCTGAGCTCAAGGCCGAGTATAAGAAAATGGGTGAGAACATCACCCGTATCACTTCAAATTGGAGTGAGCTTAACCGCAACATTATTAAATCGTCTTTTGGGCGCATAAAAGAAGATCTGAACATCGGTGGCGTTCGCGCTAGTGTCTCTAAGGAAATGGCGGGCATTAGCGCCGCGTTCGTTGGGGTAGGCGCTGGCGCGGTTGAAACCGGCAAGCGGCTAAAACAAGCTTTTAACGACAGCAAGCTAGGTAAAGCCCTTGCACCCGAGTTTGAGAAGATTCAAGCTAAAGCTAACAGCGCTTTTAACACCGTGATAGTGCAGTCAGTCAAGGCGGCGGCAGCTATCGACTTTTTCATGATCCCATTTCGCCGCATGGCGTCGGCGGCGGAAGCGGCCATAAACAAGCTAGTAGGCGCGTTTGTTGGGCTGGGCGAACGGATCAAAAAAGCTATCGAACCGATCAAAGCTAAATTTGCTGAGGTGTTCGACAAGGTCAAAGAATCAGCCTCAAAGTTTGTTGACAGCGTTAAGGATCGTTTCAGCAAGATTCATGAGGCCGTCTCTAATGTGGCTGGTAAAATCACAGCCCCTTTCGCCAAGGCGTTTGGTGCTGTCTCTAACATTTTTCAGCCATTAACTTCAGCCGTGGGTAATCTATCTTCCACTATTGGTAAGGGTGTTAGTGGCGCTGTCAGCTACGCGGGCGGCGCTATCAAAACGCTAGCGACTGAACATGCCCAAACGCTGTATGGGCTTGTCAGCAACACCACAGGAACTATTGGGAAGCTTAAAGGCGCTATCAAACAGGGCGCGCAAGGCATGTTCAAGGTATTGCCCGAGGAAACGCAAAAGACCCTTAGCGGGATGGCTGAAAAGCTTAAATCTTTCAGCCCTGCCTCACACCTGATGGGGCCACTTAAGGCTATGGGTAACACGGTTGGGTTCTTTGCGGGCCAAGCCGGTAAAGCCCTGGAAGCATCGTTTAACACTGCTGTTGCTGGGTGCATAGCTGCAATTGGTGCGCTTAGCGCGGCTATCGCCTCACAATTAGGTGGGGCTATTGAGCGCGTGGACACCGCCCACAACTTCCCCCGCATCATGCAGAATATGAAAGTATCCACCGAGGATGCTTCCGGGGCGCTAGCGAAAATGGATAAGGCTATTACGGGCCTACCCACCAAGCTAAACGAAATGACGGACATGAGCGTGGCCCTTAAATCGGCTATGCCTGACAAGGAAATGTCCTACGTTTCCGACGTCGCCATTTCGCTAAACAACGCTTTGCTTGCTGGCGGTAAGGGCGCGGCTGAAGCTAACCGTGCGTTCACACAGTACACGCAACAGCTAGCCAAGGGTAGCGTGGATATGCAAAGCTACCGCGCCCTAATGGAAGTCATGCCCGCACAGTTGAACCAGATCGCCGAGGCTTTGCTGGGCGCTGGGCACAACTCGCAGGAACTCTATACCGCCATGAAAACCGGTCAAGTTTCGTTCGATGACTTCAATGCCGCCCTAATCAAACTAAACGGCCAGGGCGTCAACGGGTTCGCCTCATTCACCGATCAAGCCAAATCAGCCACACGCGGTATTGCTACGGCATGGGAAAACGTTAAGAACCAGATTCAGCGCGGATTAGCCAGGGTCATTGAAGCTATCGGCTACGACCGTATCCTGAACGTGATTATGAAAGTTCAGGAATACACTAAGGCGTTCTTCAACGAAATTGTTAAATTTATTGAGGTAGCCAACAAGGACGGGTCTAGCGCCCTCTCTGGTTTCTCCGCAATCATTCCCGTTATCGGCGCGGCCCTGGGTTTCCTACTCCCTAACCTGCCCATTATTGGCGGGCTGTTCTCTGGCCTGACCGCCGGGGTTGGCTTGTTTATTGGCGTTATTGTTCTGGCGTGGACCAAGTCGAAAGAATTTCGGGATTCTGTCGCCAACTTGGGCGGCGAAATCTTAAAACTAGGTCAAGCGTTAGACCCAACCATTACGCAACTACAAAAGTTCGTGGATGCTTTCGGCGTCACAACAGGGCACTTGCTGGGCGGTATCGTTGACAAGCTGATTACGCCGATTGTTTCAGGGGCCAGTAAAATTGAGGGACCCTTAACTAACATTGTGTCAATGGTCACCGCCTATATTCTTCCCGTCGTATCAGTTCTGGGAGACATGCTTATTGATGTTGTCGCATTGGTGGAACAGTTCGCCGGTGGGTTACTTGGCGCATTAATAGAAAAGCTAGCCTCTGCTTTCGCGCGCATGTTACCCCCTATTAAGGCGGCAGCGGATGCTTTCAAAAAACTTTGGGACTTCATAATGCCAGTGCTGGTACCCGCCTTTAGAATTGTGGGCTCTATAATCGGCTGGATTATTGGTCTTGTAGCGGATATGAGCGCCGCCCTTATTAGCGGGGTGCTCAAACGTGTTACGGGAGCTTTTGAATCTCTGGGTCCGTCCATTGACAAAGCCGCACCGAAAATGCAGGCTTTCGCCGACAAGATGGTTAAAGGCTTTAACGACATTAAACATTGGGTAGACCAAGCTTGGGGGAAAATTGCGCCGTTCTTTGAGTGGCTAGGGTCCGTAACGGCGGGCGCTGGCGTGGCTGTTATAAAGCTAATCGTTGACGCCCTAATAGGTCTTTACAATGGCGGCAAGAAACTTGTTGACGAATTAATGCCTTATCTCAAACCTTTGTTTGATCAACTTGTTTCTTGGTTCAACACCCTTAAGCAAGTTTTTGTTGACTATGTTGTACCCGCCCTAAAGGTTGGCTGGGATGCACTCAAGGTGGCGTTCCAGGTTGGGGGCGACATTATCGGCGCAGTGTTTAAGGCTGTTGGGGCTGTGCTTAAATGGGTTTGGGACTGGATTATCGGCCCCGTGTTTGAGCTAATCAAGGTTGGTATCAAAGTTCTACTTTGGGTTATCAACCTCAACATTGAGCTTATCAAGGCAGCGTTTAGGGGCATGGCCGCCGTAGCCCAATGGGTTTGGGACCATGGCCTGAAGCAAACCTGGGACTTGATCAAGTCTGGCGCTAAAGCTGTTGGCGATTGGTACCAGAGCACCCTAGCGCCGATTTTCACCTCATTCTGGAACGGAATAAAGTCCGGGTTTAAAACGATGGGTGACGCCGTCGGCAAGGCTTGGGACGGTATTAAAGACGCGGCTAAAACACCGGTAAAGTTCGTTATTGAAACCGTCTACAACAAGGGCTTGAAGAACTGGTTTAACACGGCGGCTAGCACCATTGGTATTAAGACCCGTCTACCCAACATTACGGCTGGGTTCGCATCCGGTGGTGTTCTACCCGGCTACACTCCGGGCAGGGACGTTCACAAGTTCTACTCACCCACCGCTGGGGCTTTGGAGCTTAGCGGCGGCGAGGCTATTATGCGCCCTGAATGGGTTAAGGCTGTGGGTGGCCCTGAAGCTGTACACCGTATGAACCGCTTGGCTATCCAAAGCGGCGGCCACGCTTTTAGCTATGGTGGCGACGCTGGACAAACCGCTTTCGCCGACGGCGGTATTCTAGGTGACGCTTGGGGTTGGGTGACAGACAAGGCCGGTAAGGCTTGGAACTGGACCAAAGATAAAGCAAAGTCCATTGGCTATGCGTTTACGCACCCACTAGAAACCATTGAGAAACTAGTGCTTGCCCCTACCCGCGCCCTGCTTGGCAAGGTGGGGTCTGGCGCTGTTGGCGACATGGTTAAGGCAATGCCGCCCATGTGGTTTGACCGCCTGAAGCAAATCTTCAAGGGTGAAACTGAAAAGATTGGTGGCGGTGACCTTGTCAACACGGCCCGTAAGGCTATCGGCACCCCCTATGTGTGGGGTGGCGTGAACGTGCCCGGCGGTGTTGACTGTTCCGGCCTAATTGTGTGGGCGTTGCGTCAAATGGGGAAGAATGTCCCCCGTCACACTGCCTCAACGTTCCAAGCTAATTCTTCACCGATTGGTTCCCCCGCTCCGGGCGACCTTGCGTTCTGGGGTGGCGCGCCCGGTGTTGGTGGCGCGCATCACGTCGCGGTTGTTTCTGGCCCTGGCCGTATCATTGAGGCTCCTACATTCGGTATTCCCGTTCGTGAAACCGGCGTCTATGGTGCGGTAAACTATGGGCACTTTAAATATGACCAAGGCGGCTGGTTGCGTCCCGGAATTACGACTGTAGTCAACAAGACTGGCAAGCCTGAACCGGTGTTTACCTCCAACCAGTGGCAGACACTTAAAAACAAGGGTGTTGACAAGGCGTCACTGGTTGAGGCCCTTAACGGATTGTCCGTGACATTGAATGTCGGCGGGCAGGATATGAACGCCTATCTCGATGTTAGGGAAGCGCCCACTAATGCCGCCGTATCAAAACGTAAAATTAACGAAATTCTAGGGTTGTGAGAACATGGCTAAATGGAGTCCGTCAAGCGGCTACCTGTTCGTTGGCGTGAACGTGTCACAGTCACCAGCGACAGTGACAGCTAACACCAAGACAGTTACGCTCACCGCCCGCTACTTTGTGTCTAGCGACGGATACGGCCACAATTTTAGCTCCACGCTACATGCAACGGGTGCTATTAGTGCCGATATCCCGTTTAGTTTCTCTAGCCCCTACAACGGGTCTGTGACACGTGAGATCGGTTCGCGCTCAATCACGGTGGCGGTTAACGGAACTAAAAGCTACACGTTTAACGCAAGCGTGGGTCCGATCTGGAATGGTGGTAACCCTACCGTTTCGTACACGCACACGGTGCAAGTCAGCGGCGCAACGGGTGGCGGTGGCGGTACCCCGGCTACCCCCATTCAAGGCCCAAGCGGGCCAACTAGCGTTAAAGCCGTCCTTGTTAAGGGACGCCCCTATGTGACCTGGGTTAACAATGACGCCAGCGTTAAGCCGGTCCTTGCGGTAGGTATCGAACGTCAAGGGACCGATGGGAAACTAGTTCGCGTAGCCACACTACAAGGCAAACCCACCAGCTGGACAGACAACGCAGCGGCCCGAAACGAACGCTACACCTACTATGTTCACACCTGGAACACTGTAGGCGTATCTGACCGCACCCCCGCCGCCGATCCTCTATATACGCCCATTGACGCACCAACCGGCGTGAACGTCAAATACAGCCGAGACGGTGGCGTTTACCTGACATGGGTAAACAGGTTAGGTTATGAGCCGGTCGTGTTTGTTAAGCAAGGCGACACTGAAACCGAGTATGGGGCGGGAACAAAGTTTGTTACCCTACCCGCCCCCACTGGGGAAATGTCGTGGGATGTAGCGTTAGCATCCCCTGGCAAAGCGCAAGTGTCGCCCTACACCCAATCAAACACCCTCCCACCATTGCAACCACCAGCGGCCCCCACAATAGTAGTGCCTAAAGAAACTGTTGCCCCCACAAACATTCCCCTAACGTGGCAACACAACTCAAGGGATACCTCAGAGCAAGAAAACGCTGAAGTACGTTATAGGGCTATTGGTGGCACCAGTTGGGAAACCGTCACTGTCGGTAGCTCCCAAACAACCACGTTGCCTTTGCTTGCCGTGGGGCGCTGGGAGTGGCAGGTGCGCACCTGGGGATTGTTTAAGCCAGGTGAAGAATCTGGCGCGTCTCCCTGGTCGGACGTGGCCAACATTAACGTAGACACCCCACCTAGCGTGCTGTTGGGGTTCGCAGTGCTGGGCGCTCCGGTAGTGAAAACTTCCCGCCTAAACCTGACCTGGCGGTTCATCACAACGTCAGGTGCAACACAGGTAGCCGCCGAAGGCAAGCTGTATGACACTAACGGGAACTTGGTTGAAACCCAAACCAGCGAAACGGCTGACGCTAAGCTACAGTTTGCAACGCCTCTCCCGAACGGTAGCCGCTGGCGCGTAGCGTTGCGTGCCAAGTCTAGCGCTGGGCTATGGTCAAACGTAGCTGAGGCGGCTTTCCAGGTTGAATACGCGGCCCCCTTACCTCCCGTTGCCGCCGGTAAGTGGGATGATAAAAACGGGTGCGTTAACCTCACCATTAGCAACCCGCAACCAACCAACGCCGATAATGTGGCGGCAGTAACAAACACTGTGTGGTGTAGTCGTGACGGTGGCAACACTTGGGAAGTGCTCGCCGCCCTAGTCCCGTTAGACACAACCTACACAGACTATACGGCTCTAAGCAATGGCGACACCCTCTACCGGGTGGAAGCTATTAGTGAGCTACCCTCTTCCGCGCACACCGACTTTACGGTTAGCGCAGACTCGCAAGCTATCTGGATATCAGACGGCGCAAGCCCCGGCGTGCCATTCCCGTGGGAACCTAAACATACGCTAAAAGCTGGTTTAGTGAATCGCAAAGTCCAACGGTTCGCAGGCAGGGATAAAGGCGTACTGTTCGCGGGCCGCGAATATGAGCGGTCAATCTCTGTAACCGCTGATGTGCGAGACGAAGAATACCAAAGCCTAATAGACTTAGAAAAGCTAGCGTTAACACCACAAGTTATGCTCTACCGTGACCCTATGGGGCGCCGAATGTGGGTGTCACTAGGGGAAATTAGCTTGCCACGCGACGTTAACGGCGCATGGAATATTAGTTTCGATGTAACCGAGGTTGAAGCCCCGCATGGACATTAACAGCATAGATTGGGCTGGGCACCGGGTAACCAGATACACGGTTACCCGGCTTAGCCGACTTGAACACGAAATCAGCGAGTTGCAAGAAGTGATTAGCGGTAGCGTGTCTGTTTCCGCAACCACGCAGCTTAGAACGTCTGCTTCACTTGAGATAGGCGACATCGGCCAGGGCATCAATTTTGCAAGTGAGCGTGTAAGGATTGACGTTGACGTTAACGGCTACACGTGGCCGCTTGGGGTGTTCCTGTATTCTTCCCCTAAACGGGCCTATACTGATTCAGGAACCACTATTAGTGTTGAGTTGTTGGGGAAACTCTCTATCTTGAGTGAGGCATGTACGCAATACCCCTATAGTGTTCCGGCTAACACGGCGGTAGTTCCCCTGGTTAAAAAGCTAATTGAAGCACAGGGTGAAACTAACATTGTTGCCACTGATAAGCAAAAGTTTCTACGCTCCGCTATGGTGTGGGATGCTGGAACCAGCTACCTTAAAATTATTAACGACCTACTGGACGCTATCAACTATTGGGCGCTCTACACGGACGGTTCAGGCGCTTTTTGTATCACCCCATATGCGTTGCCGGAAGATCGCGGCGTCACATGGATGTTTGTTGCGGGTGAGAACTGTTTGCACACCGCAGAGTGGACCCGCGAACAAGATATACTGGGAGTGCCTAACGAGGTTATCCTGGTTGGGAACGCCACTGGCGGCGGTAGCGACTCTGAAGATAAGCACGTCTTAACCGGTGTTGCCAGGAACGAAAACCCCGACTCGCCCTACTCCTACCAGTCGCGGGGGCGGTGGATTAGCCACACAGAGACCGGCGTTGAGGCCGACAGTACCGGAACACTGTTCGCTAAAGCACAAAGGAAGCTGCAAGAACTTTCGGCACCTGTCGGCAAGATCGATATCAAAAACGCGCCACTACCATTGGAACCTAACCAAGTTGTTTTGTTCGACTCGCAAGGGCATAGAGCTAAGGCAACTATTCAGGAAATTAAATACACCTTAAACCCAACCGCGCTAGTTGACACGACACTAAAAGAAATTGAGGTAATCACAATGCCCACAGATTTATCAACGCTAGTTGAAACCCTGGCTGAGCTTTCCTCAAAGGTTGACGCAGCAATGCAACTCCGCTGGGGGACGCTGGATAGTGTCGAGCCCGCAAAGGTAACCCTGGACGGCGGCGGCGAACTAACCGACGGCGTCGAGATTCTAGGCACCGCCATTGAGGGTGACCGGGTGGCTGTCACTATCGTTAACCGCCGTGCAATCGTGTTGGGTGGGGTTCGACAGAAACTCCCAAACGGTGGGTTGACCGTGCAAAGCGGCTGGACTTTATATTATGTGCGTGTTGAACGCAATGGCGCAATGATCCACGCTGACTTTCGCCTGACCGGTTCACAACAAAGTTTCTCTAGCGGGCAAATAATGACCGTGGCAAAACTCGCCCCCCTAATCTCAATCAAGGGCGACGGAACAGCCGTCGGGTTTATCGAAAAGGTGGGTAACTTTTCGTTGCGTGTTGTGCGCGACAATTTGCAGGTGGTTGCAGGTAGTGGCGGCGGCAAGTTCCCGCCCGGCGACTACTACGCTTCTATCACATGGAATATCTAGCAAGGTCAGTTGTATAATGTTTGTTATGACTAGTATTGATGACGAAATTCAGGCAATGGGTACAATGCCCGAGTTCGGGGACGGACCTAACAATGTTGTTCCCATTGACGTTAGCGACATCCATATTCAGGCCGCTAACAACGTTTATGACCATTTTGTGGGAGGTGTTGCACAGTGACCACCGCAGCAGATGTTCTAAGATATGCCTCTAACGAGGTTGGGTATAGCCGTTGGGATGACGCCTTGGAAGGCTCTAAGTATGGGCGTTGGTACGCTCAGCAAACCCACTCAGCTTACTTTGCCTCTTCTGGCGTGCCTTTCTGTGCGATGTTTGTTTCTAACATGCTCGCAGAGGCGGGCACCAGCCTACTAGGTAACGGGCAGGTTTACGCCTATGTCCCGTGGATGATCCGTGACGCACGCAACGTTGGGCGACTGGTTAGCCCCGAAAATGCTCTACCCGGTGACGTGCTCTGTTTTGACTGGGACGGTGACGGGGTGGCCGATCATACCGGGTTCCTGGCGGCGGCATACCCTGACTATGTGGCAACCATTGAGGGTAACACCTCAAGCGGCAATGGCGGCTCACAGTCTAACGGCGGTGGCGTCTATCGCCGCACCCGTGATTGGGACGATATTTGTGCCATTATCCGCCCTGCATACACCAGCACCGGTATTACCCCTACCGCTACCCCTAACCCTGTTCGCTCCACCAACAAGGACGGCACGCTAGTTGTTGACGGCTGGTTAGGTAATGACTCTATTGGCCGCATGCAGCTACTACTTGGGCAGAGCATCGACGGCTACATTAGCGGCCAGGATGAGGAAAACGAAGACAACCTGGAATGTTTCACCGCTATTGAATACGATGGCGGCGGCTCACTACTGGTTGAAGAAGTTCAGCGCCGCCTTGGTGTTGAAGCTGACGGTATTCTAGGTCCCGAAACCGTTAAGGCATGGCAGGGCAAGCTTGGTGTCACCGTTGATGGTTACGCCGGGGTTGAAACCGGTAAGGCAATTCAGCGTGAACTAAACGCCGGAAGGGTGTGTGCATAATGACTAAGCATCGTGAAGAACTGTTTACTCAGGATAAGCGCGCCGCACTGTATCGCCTAATTGTCGCCGTTTTGGTGGTGTTAGGTGCATATGGTGTTGACACGCACGGGTTGCAGGCTTTGCTAACCCCCGAGTCGTTCGCTATCCTTGCTGGCCTTGTATCTGCTCTGTGCTCTTCCTGGCACACCCCATTCACTAAGCCTATCTTCCCTAAGCATAGGCAGGGAACGGAAACCCCCGAGGTTTCAGAAAACAGCGAGGGCTAACAATGTTGATTGGTGCATTAGGGGCGGCATTGATCCCTTTAGCCGCCGCCCCTCTCGCCCCGATCAACTCAGCCGAGGGAATCAACGCGCTAGCAACGCTGCTAACCGCGTTCGTCTCAGCGTTAACAGTAACCGGTGTCACTGGTTACTTGGGTAGGCGGCGAAACAAAAGGCAAGCCGCACAAATAAGCCACATGCAAGCGGCCATTGAAGATACGCGCGAACAGGTGACCAACCACCACTCAACCAACTTACGAGACGATGTGACGCAGGTTGCCGAAATGCAAGCGGCAGTAATGGATATGATTACTGAGCTTAATAAAGAAAGTGAAGCGCGCTCCGATAGGACAGATTCAAAAAACGCTGAACGATTCTCCGAGTTGGTCGAACGTATGGGCGCAATGGATCGAAGAATAGCCACGTTGGACGAACGTCTCGCCGCTACACAAAGCAATAGCCACAATACGCACGCGCGGATGTTCGAACGACTAGAGAAACTAGAAGACGGTAAGGATCAAGGATGATTGAAGCCCCGGCGGCACCCTATGCCCGTGTTATTGGCCGTTTTGCAAACCCCGGCTTGCAGGGTCGCCGGGGCAGAATCACTTTCACCCCTACAGTTGAGGGTGTAGCCAAAACAGACAATGGGGCTGTTTTCTTTGGTGGTAGTGAAACCGCATACATTAACGACAGTGGGGCAATCGGCGACAGTAAGGGCAACCCCTACATTGACTTAGTGGGGTTAGGTCCCGGCGTGACCCCAAGCAGCAAGTGGGCTTACCATGTGCTTGTTGAAACACTTAGTGAAGTGTTGGAGTTTGACGTTTTCCTGAAACAAGGTGGCGTCTATGATCTAAACAATTTACAGAATAGCGGTGACGAAAACGTGTCAATTCCCCCTGACATCCTGAGTAAGCTAGCGGCCCTGGATAATGTAGCAACGCAGCTACCCGCACTTAATCAGGCTGTATCTTCAGCAACTAGTAAAGCTGAGGCCGCAACCAGCAAGGCAGAACAGGCTACCCTTAAAGCAGAAACTTTAAGTGGAACTGTTGAGACTGTTTCTGGTAAGGCCGACTCAGCGTTGAGCAAGGCTAGTGAGGTTGAGGCCCTGGCCAGGAAAAATGCTGAGGATATTGTCGCTGTGCGCGCCTCTATTCCCGCGTCTGGCTCAGGCGCGCCGGGTCCAAAGGGTGACCCTGGCGAACGTGGCCCTAAAGGTGACCCTGGCCCGCAAGGCCCACAGGGCGCACCGGGTGAACAAGGCTTGCCCGGCCCAAAGGGCGACCCCGGTTCGCTAACCAAGGAACAGTTGGACGAACTTAACCGGAAGCTGGACGCTCTGAAGTCCGGCGCTATGGGTAGTAATGAGCAAACGATTGACATTAGCGACACCCACACGTATTCCCTTGCGCCCGCCGCTAATGTGCAAACCGTGATCCTAACCAAGTCAAAGCCGGGTATTGTTGACCTCACCCACCCGGCTAACGTTACTTGGGTGCCCGCTCCGCCTGAGCTAACCAGCAACGTTGGTTCTGTCGTGTATTTGATCTTCATTAAGACCAGGTCTGGCTGGCAGGGCTATAGCGCCGGTGACCTAGACGACATTAACGAACTGCTAGCCACCCTACCGCCTATGAAGTCGGTTATCCCAAAATTCATTGACAACGGCTGGGCATATGGTGGCACCAACTACCTAGCACTAGTGAACAGCGTCACCGGTAGTAGTGCCGAAGGGTTCACCATTAAGGTAACCCACAATGTGCAGTCTGTACTGCCTAACAGTAAGCGCGGCAATTCCGATTTTTGGAACTATGTTGAGGAAGCCACGGAAACAGAGAAGGCTAAGGTTAAGAATGGCCCGCTCTCACAGGTTGGGCGCACAGAACTAAAGCTAGGCAAGCCAATCGTTATTGAGGCCACTATTGAGAGTGACACGCCCCGCTCTAGTTTCGGCTTGTATGGCACACCCTACAATGAGAAACTGGTCTCGATTGGCGCTAACCCAAACATGGTGTATGAGTTTAGCGGCAACGGCGTTCCGAACGTTAACACCAACATTACGGCGCAGTCCGGCGACTCTCTACGGTTCAAATACGACGGCACTAGCTGTACCGCCTATCTAAAACCGGTAGGCAAAGACACCTGGGTAATGTTGGGCACGCTACAGCCACGGCCTTTCGGGCATGAAGAAAAAACTATTTATGCCCGCATCGATAACCAATACAACTTCACTGTGAAGAACTGGCGCGCAACCGGGGAGTTCGCATAATGAGCAGCGGGTATGAGCTGTTAGCTATGATCTTGGCAGGGCTGGCCAACCAAAACAGTGGCCCCACCAGGTCGGCGGGATTGGATGAGACCTACAACATTGTTGTAGATGCTAATTCCCTGTTTGCGCGGTGGGTTGCACCCGGCATTCAAGACGTGGCCGGGTTTAAAAACCTGATCCAGTCTACCGGCGCTAACGTCAGTAACTGCGCTATCCCTGGCCAAACCTGGGCTGACATGACCAAAAACGCGACTGATGTCCAGGGCCTTTGGCGCGCCGGCAAAAAGAACATTTTGGTGACCGGCGAGACTACTAACTCTATTTTCGTTGAGGGTGCTAGCGTCGCTAAAACCGTGGCTGACGCTAAAGCCTACATCGCGGCCCGCCGCTCTAGTCAAAAGTGGGATTACGTTGTTTTGTGCGGGACTATCCCGCGTGGAGATAAGGCGACGGCTCAAGAAAATGTTGAGCTTAACAAACGCATCCTTGACGTTGACACACAACTACGGGCAGACGCTAGCCTGTATGATTCTTGGGTTGACTTCAGGGCGTTCAGCCCCGAATGGTTCAAGGCCAGGGCTGACGGCTACACCGCTAAATTTATGGATAGCGTAGCCACATGTAACCCGACAGCGGGGCGCCCCGATATGATTCACCCTATCGGGGCACCCCGTGACGTGTTCGCCGACGCTATCGCAGACGGCCTAAACCGGCTTAACCTAGCTTAGCTTTGGCTTTAAACGGCTCTAGCATCTCCATAATTTGCTCAGCGGCCTTATAGGACTGGAAGAACAGTTTCGGCCCGTCCGGTTCGCAAAGCAAGTCGGCTACATCTGTTAGATATATGTTGCCTTTAACCGGTTTAGCGTATGTGTGAAGCCAGGTTAATTGCGCATCCCACCTACCGTACATACCTAGCCGGTAGTCAAGGGTGAAGCTGGAAGCGGTAATATCGTCACTGACGGATAGCACTGTCCCGTTTTCGTCTACTTCAACATTAAAGAACCTATCGTTCCCTAACGGCATGTCGGCGTAGTCTTGGTCTTGCGCCGCGCCGATAGCTAGGGCGGCAGTGCGCACTAGGCGGTGCGTTTCCCCTAGAATCTCTGACAATGACTTCAGGGAGTCTAGGGCGTGCCGCATATTGCTAACTATGTCACGCCTAAAGGCGCTGTATTGATCTACAACACACGCCGCGCACTCGAACGCGTTCACATGGTTAATGATGTTACCAAGGTGGCCGATAATGTTAGCGTCTACCGGCCCCGTGGTTTCTTGCACATGCAAGGTATAGGTGGCGAGTAGGGCTTGGTTAATTTCTTCAACCGTGTATAGCATTATTTTGCCCTGGCGTCGTATTCTAGCGTCTGTGAGATTAGCGCGGTCTCAATGAATGGCCGCTGAATCTCGCGGAATTGCTCACCGCTCACCCGGGGTTGCAGTGTGTGCAACAGGTCGCGGTAAGTGCAGGCACCAATGTTATGTGTTTGCGATAACACCGCCTCTAGGCATTGCATGTACCAGAAAGTGTCCGCCTTGCGCCCAAGCCTAGGATTACCACACACCCAATGTTTAACCTCATAATCAAGGGTTACGCGGGTGTTGATACCGGTGTACACAGTTAGGGTCACTGGCTGTAGGTCTGGCTTGGCGGCTAAACAGTGTAGTTTGCTGGCGCCGTCACGGATTGGAACTTGTAGCTCACGCATTTCAGCCACGCTCAGGGTACCGGCTAGCTCTTGCACATCGTACATTAGCTTGTAAGGGCCAGGAATGTTGTCGCCCCCAGCAAACATGAAAGGGATGGTCTTTGCGAAGCCGCGAAGAATCCGAATCATGATATCTGGGCTTAGCGGCCTTTTCCCGCTGGCAATTTGCCGCAGTTCGTCGGTGACGTTGGCTACCGGGTTAATGGCACCTGAACCGCCGCCCCATTCCTTAGCGCATAAAGGGGCGCCATTGATTAGGCCAAGTGCCGTAAGTTCGGCATATTCTGTGTTTTTCATGTTTTTATTCTATATTCCTACCGGCGTGTAAACAACATTTCTGACTGTGACACCACCCACATAACGCCTTGATGTAGGAATGCTCGCGGTAATACAACGCCCAAGCTTGGTCTAACGCCGTCAAGGCGAGGGCTTTGTTCTCTTCACAAGGCCATTCCACAAACTCTACACTTGGGTCTACTACGCGCTCTCCAAAAAGTCGCGGCTGATACCGCAAAGTTTCAAAAAGGCTATCCTCAAAAAAGACACTATAGGCGTTTTCAATTTCCCTAATAAGCGGCAAATTCAACCACAAAAGGTACTTGTTATCCGGTCCAGCGGCGTTGCGCAGTAACTCCGCAAACAAGGCATGAACGGGGGTAGTATCGCCGTCCCGTTGAGCCAATAGAACGTTATATAAAGCCATGTAGACGGCCAGATCGAGCTTAGTATCAAACGCACCCACGGTTCCTGACTGACACGTCCCTAGCCGGTCAACCTTACGCGCCATGCTGGCCACAAACGCAAGCTCACCACGCTTACACCAGCTATCCCCGTATTCACTGTTCTTAGCGGCAAACACGCGCTCAATTGTTGCAAGCGGGGTTTCATTCTCAATACCCAACCCAAGCAAGGCTTGCTTGTCCGGGTAAACAGACACCTTACCCTCACTCATTGTTTGAATCTCCCTCATTAACTTCAACTTTAATCGTGGCCTTAAATTCTGTGGCCGGTGCAGGCAGATCGTACACGGCGTCAAGGTAAGGCTTGAGCGGGTTCAGAATTTTCTCAGCGTTACTTGCAGAATTACACAACAAGCCTAGCCCCTGCAAGCTTAGAATATCCAGACGCAGCGCACGCAAACGGTTATATTCTAAGATGCTTGAAGCCCCGTCCAACAGTTTTTTGCTATGGCACATCTTGATGAAGTCTAAGGAATTTCCGAATAGTTCCTTTGGTGGGGTCACGCACTCATAGTTGCACCAGTATTGAAAGTCTCGCTTTAACAGCTCTAACCGTAGCGTAAGAATTTCGCACTGTTCATCGGTCAACCATTTCAGCGTCTCAGGCTGTGGCGCGGGGTGGGCGGGAGTATTTGGGGTGAACGTGCGCAAATCGCAGTTAGTTAAAATAATCGGCCTAGATTTTCTCGATTGTTTGATACAGACAAGAAAGTGCTTACTTTCGCCGCAAATCTTTTTCAAGAACGCAGCTAGTTTCCAAGACAAATCCGGCCCCTTGCCCTCTAAATAACATAAACTTGGTATATTGAACCAATAGTAAGACGGCGAGTGAGAGGTGAAGAACATAGAGTACGCATCGCCGCACAGTTCGCCATAATCTTCTATACAGATATCTTCAGACGGCCTAATAGTGGCCTCAAAACTTTCGTAAATACAGTCTTTAGTTTCATCAGAACAGAAATGCGCACACTCGCCCACGAAGCAAATTAAATTGTCGCAGGCCTCCGGCCTATCTAGCGCCCTCACCACTTTAGCGGGCAACAGATAGCTAGGCGCGGGGCTGTTGGAAAAGTCAATGTTGTAAATCTTAGCTCCCATTGTTCCTATTCTCCTTATCCTTAGTAAATGTCGTCAATGTAGCCCGCCGCATACATGTAGTCATACGGCCATTCTTCCGGGTCGTAATCTTGGGCTTGTCGGTGACGGCTAAGCCAGTCGATAGTGTCGCTGTCGTCATACAACCCTATAGGTGCGTGCCCCTGGTAGAACGCGGCCGGGTGTGTTCTATCTACAGTGTTTTTGCCATTGAACGTGTAACCCGGCGCGGTTGCGTATGTTGTGACCTCTACCCCGTGAAGCTTAAGCCTTTCTAAACAAAAGTCTAGCTCTTCAACTAAACCTGGGTAGTCTTGCTCAACAAAATTGGACAGGCGCACCTCCCCGTAGGTGTAGCTGTAGGCAGTCTCCCAAATGCCACGAGCATATACGCCAATGGAAGATAGTAAATGACAATAGCTTCCCATGACGTCGGCAATAATACCCACGTTACGCCAATACTCAAACGGGTTACCGTCATATTTGAAAGCCGTGACAACCTCCCCGCCGGGTTCAAGAAAAATCTTATCCCGCATCCACTGAGGCAGTTTACTGTATTTCATGACAGCCGCTTTTCAACATAGCTAAGCACGCGGTAAGCCGCCTCAATGGTGGGTGCATCGTTAGACATGACCGCCGCCCCGGCAAGGAACCAAGCCAGGTTAAGGGCGTAGGCCCTCCTAGACGCGCTCAATTCTTTCATGAACAGTAGCCCCTTTAGCGAGTCAGCATACCCGGCGGTAATCTTAGCCCCAACAGGGTCAAGGCCGCCGCCTTTAAGGCTCTCCTTAACTAGGGCAATGCTTGCTTCCAACTGGGCACGCTCACGCTTAAACAACACATTCTTAACCATTAGTCAACTCTTCCTTTTCGAATAGCATCTTTCTGAAATGCAACTCTAGAATATCTTTAAGTGTCCGCGTGTCGGTGATAAGTTCTTTATCGTCTAAAGTTATAGCCACACCCAAGGCGACGTTCGCACAGGCGCAAGAGTAAATGTGCGCGGTAAACGATGTTGGGGACGCAACAATATTTTGGCTGGTTTGGAACGCTTCCGCGCAAATAAACATACCGTCAGTGGAAGGTATTTGTTTACTCTTAATCTTGCGATTAACTACTTCTACAATACGGTCAACTAGCGAGTTAACCGCGTCGGTATAGTCTTTGTCTGGCTTCATTCTTGTTCCTCCCCATGTAGAGATTCTGCGACGGCTGGGGCGCCGCTGTCAAGCAGCAATACTTCAACGCGGACACCTAGAGACCTACCCAACCTCTGGGTTGCCCTGATAAGCTCCAAATCACCCAAAACTGAGGCCATACCCACTAAGGCGCATGTCTGCCCGTAGCCGAATCTTCAATAACGCGCTCGATCACCTTATGAAAAGCGCTGTGAGCAATTTTTCCGGGATCGCTAAGGGTGGGCGGCAAGGCGTTCAACAAACCCTGCAATACGCCATATGACGTTTCGTCATATGCTATTAGTAAAGAATCGCCCTCTAAGAAACGCATACCGTGAACATGTGGTTCCGAGTAACGACACAAAACACGGCTAGCTTGCCGCCAACGTGAAGCCGCACGCTTAGAGACGCCCGGCGTCTGTTCGATAGCATCCGCGACAGCTAATAGTTTCTGTTCAATCTGTTTCCAGGTTAGGGCGCTCACTTATTTGTCCTTTCAATCGGGCTAGATTCAGTTTCGACCATTTTCAACAGTCGTGGGACAAGCGGCTTAGCAACCATTTGCGCAAATACCGCCGCAATGTTTTCTGGGTCTTCCCCCGCCAAAGCTTTAAGCAAGGCCAGGGCGTCTAGGCACTCTTTGGCGTCGGCTACCTCGCTAGCCGGGGTTGGGGCCTCTTCCACACCGGCCAACCAACCGGCGTAGTCTTGCACCCCATTCATAACCCTTAGAATAGTGCCGCGCTTGGCAGGGTGAATGCCTTTTGTTTCCTGAATCACTGCCTTTAGGCCGAACAGCCCGGCGGTAATACTGGCAAGTGTCCGTGTCGATAGGTTTCGCATCGGCTACCTTTTAGATGTGGAAGGTAACGGACGGCGCGCCACCATAGGCGGGAACATAGTCCGGCGACACAACGTCACTACGTTCAATACCTAGCGCAAGCAATGCCTGAGCTGTAATCATGGAAACAATATAGACGCGGCCAGGAACCGGGTCGGGCAAACCAATAATCTTACCGGTGTAGTAGAGGTCATAGACAGGGATAGGGTCATAGGCGACGCCGCCGTCAATGACTTCTACAGGCTCAGTCGAAAACACCTCTTCGGCACGCGCCGCCCCCGAAGATTCAACGGTTAGGTCAGACATGTTTTCACGCTTGAAAGTGACAGCGTGGGGCGTGAGGTTAACAATCTCATTCACTCCCTCCGGATCGAACGTGATGTTAGCGGCGTTGCCGCCGAACGCCATGTCCTTACCGCCATTGAAGCGCGCAAGTCCTTTGTAGATAATGGCGGGTCCCTCACGGTCTGCAATAGGTCCAGGGACAAGGAGCTGTTCGCGCATGTCGGGAAGCGCCCAAGCAGTAACAAGGGGAACCAGGGCGCGCTGACCGTAGTTAATCTCAATGGGGCAGGTAGGGATCGCCTTAGTGTGTTTCGTAGTGACCATGACTCCGGCAAGCGCTCCAGTGGTGGGCATGACGTCAGAGATAATGTCATGCTTAAGGAAAGCGGGGCCGTCGGACTCATTGCCAAGGAGGGTACCGTCGGCTAGCTTGGTGGGGTATTGCATGTAAGCTTTGAATGTGATCATTGTTTGTTCTCTCTTTCTGTTCTGTCCCCCGGCGCAACTGTCGGGGGGGGTCATTCAACGCGGTTGCGGTTTGGGGAACCGCCCACGCTACGGACAATCCAAAAAACAAAGCTATTGTTTTTAATGCCTGAGTCCTTGTTGATAGTTTCCACGGGCACGTCTGTGTTGTAGTAGACGGCGGCAACGGCGGCCCGGCGCGCATATGAAGCTTCAAGCATGTTGTCTAATGCTTCATAGTATTTGTTTGCGAGTTCACCAATTTTTTGGGCGGCTTTGTCTGGGTCACAGACGGCACCGCCGTTCGCGGCTGAAGTACGTAGTCCGCGCTGTTCGCTTGCACCTAGGTCGGTGACGTCCGTAATGTCGCGTGGTTGCCACCCTTGCGTGCGTAGGGCGCTGATGCACGCCCCTAGCTGTTTGCGGGCCTCACTGACTTCAGCCTTGCGCGCGTTGAAGCGCTTGGCGGTCTCACGTAGGGCCGCTGGGTTATATGGGCCGCTAACATTTTCGTTGTAGGTTTTTGCGAAAATTTTTACGGCTTTTTTGGGGACTAAAAATTGCCGCCGATCGGCAGCAAAAAAAGTGACATTTGTCATGTCTTTAGTCTTTAAGTTTCCCATTGTGGTATTCCTAACATGTGTCGCTGTGTAGTTCTTAATGTGTTATTTCTCACGTTGCGCACCCGCTATATTGTGTGGTACGTATCATGCGGTATGTTTACGGCCCCATTTTGTTTCCTCCTGTCGGGTTCCGTTCCTGTTCCCTTATGTATATATAATATCGCACGCACGCGCCTATAGCAAGAAATATAGGGCTAAATACGTATGAACTAGCACACATTTATGTTCTATTTTTGCTGACAGAGCCGCCTAACACAAAATTTTGCCCAAAACACCCTACCCCAAAACGCACTGTAAGCCAATCTGACAGCCTTAAATTTAGGCATAGTACTACATACCTAGACGCAAAGTTAGGCCCTTATATTGGCTTACGCGCAACCGCCTAAAATTAGCCCAAACGCACAAAAAAGCCACGCGCTAGGCATGGCTACAAACAAACGCACACACAAAAAGACCCTAGCCATAAAGCTAGGGTCCTAACGCTTGCGTGAACTAGTTCACAAAGTAATCACCGTTAGCGATCTGTTCCAATGGGGTTAGCGCCGTGCATAAGTCGTCTAAAAAGCCGTCCCCAAGCGCTTCAATGTCGTTCGGGTCCATTTCGCTAAAAATGTCAAGCGCTCGCCAAAGTGAGCGGGTAGCACTAGACAAAAAGTAACCCTCCCAGCCGCGCGCTCCCGATAGAACAATGTCCTCACAAAAAGCACGCAAGTTCCAAACAGCCCCGTTTGGGAGTTGCGCTTTAAATTCATCGCTCAGTGCATCCCAATTTCGGGTTAGACGCACATCCAATTCCCCAACGGCGCGCCGCGTCGCCCCATTCGTGACGGGGGATATTGTAATACACCTCACTCGCAAATTTTTCTGCTTTTTTCAGGCTAGCTACCGCAAGCGCGCTATCAAAGCCCATGCCCTCAAAACGTGGCAACATATCGCGCGGCTTTTCCGGTGCACCCTCAAGACGTGGCATATACCAGCCCGGCGTTTGTGGTATTAGCCACTCTAAGCCGTCGGTTAACCTATCAAACGTGGCCAGAAATTCGAAGTACTCTTTTTTGAACCGTTCAATATCCCACATGTTGCCAGTAAGTGCCTGTTCCATTTTCCTTTGTCCTAACATTCAGTGTGTTGTCTATATTTTTTGTGAGGGTGGGGTTACGGGATGCAACCCCACCCATATTGCTAGCCTATGGCTAGGATGTGCACCCTAGCGGGTACGGGACCGGGCAACGTGGGTGAGCTCACAGTCCTCGACGATCTGCCAGAACGCATCAGGGTTAACAATGTTAACGTAGCACGACTTGGGTACGTACCACCCAAACGCGCGGTTAATGATCGCTTCCGTGTCAAATTCACCTGCAAGCTCTCCCAGAGCCGCGTTAACCATGCTCTCAACGTCGTTCATGTAGGCGTAGGTTTCGAGCTCCTCAACCCCCAAGCCCTGCTCATTGGCGATAGCTTCCAGGGCCTTAGCATCGCGTAACATTTCCATTTTGCCTTGTCCTATCTGTGATGTGTTGGGGACGGTATTTGTAGGTTTGAGGCCCGTTCCCTTGCCTCATGTAATTAGTCTATAGAAAATATGAGGATGAATCAAGTTTTAAATATGTGGCCTTAGCCACATTGTGTTTTAGCGGTCACCTGGTAGCCAGTCGGGAAACTCTACGGCGGCGCGGCGCGCTAGCCATTCACGGCCTACCGTGTACACCATGCGGACAACCCGCACAGTGACAAGCGCCACAAGCCAGAACATAGCCAAACCAGCAAGCCACCACGTCCCATTGTTAAACAGAATGTCATGCCAAATGGTGGGCTGATAGGTTAGGCCGTAGGTAGTGGCGATAACCCACACGTCGCGCGGGGCTTCTAAGATCACGTCCCATACCTGGGACATTTCAGGGCGTAGGTACCAAGCCAAGCCACCGGCAATAGTGGTCAGTGCCACAGTCTCAAAGGCTTTGCTGCGCATTGTCTGCATCTCCTCATTGTGTGTTGTTGTATAGCGTCTCTCGCTATATCTCTAGTCTAGCGCATCGTGTGTGTCATTACCAGTATATTTACTGTGTTGCTAGTCACATAATGTTTTAGACTGCCCGCTTGCGATTCACATCGCTTGCATGTCTATAGGCTATCGCGCTAGCTACACACATGCAACCTAAACCAGGGTGACATAACGCACACATACCAAATGAACGCAAACTATTTACAACAACAAACGCTTGTGTTATCACGCGCGCGCGCGTTAATAAAATAGGCATAAACATTTTGCGCACAACTAACACACAAACACAAACAAATCAATATGTTTAATCTCACAACACAACAAAACGTTTACTACACACAACAAACACAATGTCAATAGCTACAACATGTGACACTAGCAACACGAATACGTCACATTTCGGGTTTGTCATGTCTTTAACCAATTGTCTGTTAGCAACACCACAAAAAAATCTATTGACAAAAAGCAATTTCATCAGGAAAAACGCTTGAATTGACTAAAAAAGTGACCCACCCAACAAACATTAATACTTTGTTAGGGGTAACCAGGGCCTCATGTGACCCAATCGTGTGGGGAAGATCACCCATAGGGGGTTTTAAAACATAACACCTGACAAAGACGGGTCGGCGGTGGACAGACATTTACCCCTCCCCGAGCATATACAACATCGGACTAAAAGGCAAACAAATAGCCCCGCAACCGTGTAGGTTCCGGCTACGGGGCTATTTGCTGTTTATGCGATTGCCTGTCGAAAGGAGGTGTGCTTAGTTTACAGCCTTTTTACTTGTGGCACAAGTGTTTTCCAGGTTTCCGACTGGTGTTGTTTATCTCTGTCTGTAACTCGCTAACTTGGTTGTTTGGTTTTCGTTGGAATGGTGCGGCTTTTGTTCTGCAACACTCGAACATGTGTACAAAAGTTGTAGTTGAGGTGTAGTCGAGGTGTAGTTAAAATATAAGTGACAGTGTTCGACAACCGTCGGATAATTCAACACCTGTCTAATAGAAAGGTTTAGGTTAATGCCTATCAGGAATGAGGAACGGCTAGAAGATTGGCCGCCCGGTGCTAAGCGCACAGACTTCATTACTCGCCGTGAGGCTTTGGGCTTGTTGGGATTGTCCGCTAAGTCGCGTGGGTCTTTGATCAAGCTGGTTGAGCGTGGAGAGTTGCGCGAGTTTGTGCCGTTGAACGCTAATGGTGTTTTGTTGTTGCGCGCTGAAGTGGCGCGGTTGTCTAAGGAGGGCTGGAAGCGTGGCTAGTTTTTATTTTGGTGTTTCGGGCACGCCGGTGTCTCAGGGCTCTATGGTGGCTTTGCGTAACGGCCATTTGAGGCACTCTAAGGGGGTTGCCCTTACTAGGTGGCGTGCATTGGTGTTTAAGGCCGCGTATGAGGCTTGCAGGGGCCTTAATGGCGGCGTTCCGTTGGATGGTCCGGTGCGGTTGCGTTTGGTTTTTGTTTTGCCGCGCCCTAAGCGGCCAAGGTTTGGGTTACCGGCTGTTAAGCCTGATCTGGATAAGCTGGTGCGCGCTGTAGGTGACTCGCTTTGTCCGTCTAGTGGTCTGCGTGTGTTGCGTGAGGATTCACGGATTGTTCACGTTGACGCATACAAGGTTTACGCTGATTACCCGATCCAGCCGGGTTTGTTGTGTTGGGTTTCTACTGTTGAGGGAGTGCAGGAATGAAT
>ERZ773061.198-NODE-198-length-26117-cov-5.412593_pt1 | contig 26117 bp, 37 predicted proteins | sample MGYA00580627_ERZ773061 | MGnify/ENA primary metagenome ERZ773061 (study PRJEB29015, sample SAMEA2738119) | human oral metagenome | biome: human oral; feature: human-associated habitat; material: saliva | place: China | collected 2223 ...
TACAGCAGTGGTCTATTGACCGTGGGTTGGACAAGGCAGATAGCAAGAAGCAGTTACTGAAGCTTTATGAAGAATTTGGAGAATTGGCCTCTGGGCTTGCTAAAGGGAATAAAGAAGTCGTTAAAGACTCAATCGGTGATGTGGTCGCTGTGCTGATTATACTTGCACAACAGCAAGGCATCAGACAAATTAGTGATTTTTGCGTGATTTTCGATCACCTATCAACAAATGATCTTATGCCAAGAGCGTCTGAACTTATTGGTCTTATCTCCTTGCGAATGAGACGGACGAAAGATGAAATCGAAGAACCTTTCGTGCGCCTGATTTTATACTTAAGAACGATTGCTAAATACGAAAACCTAAAATTTGAAGACTGCTTGCTGCAAGCATGGAATGAAATCAAAGATCGCAAGGGCAAGCTAATCGATGGCGTGTGGGTGAAGGAAGAGGACTTTAAAATAAAGACTAGACCAGCGCAAGAAATAGACTTAAGCAAAATCAATGTGGGAAAAATCAATGCTGCTAATTGGCCAAAATTGAACAATCCATTCGAAGAAGACAAGGTCAATAATCCAAATCACTACAAGGGTAAGTTTGGCCTTGAAGCGATTGAGGTTGTCCGTAATTTTGCAGGGGATTTATCGGCCGTGCAGGGGTTTTATTGGGGCAATGCAATTAAGTATCTATTGCGATTTCAGGCCAAGAATGGTTTGGAAGATTTGAAAAAAGCCAGAAAGAATCTGGATTGGCTGATTGAGGAGATGGAGGAGAGAAATGAATAAAAAAGAATTGGTTAAGGCATTGATGAACCGAATGCAAAATTTTGGATATTTCCCAAGTTTTTCAAATGTGAAAACTTTCATCCAAGAATATGAGAAATTGACTAATTCGGAACCACAAGCAGATCACGTAGAAGAAACACCTCGCTACGTCAAGAACATACTAGCTCGCTTGCGAGAATTGCCATTACATGATAGAGAGGTCTGGCTAAAAGCCATTATGGATGAATTTGAGCAAGATTTTAGTCATGCAAAATGGCGTGAGGGATACGAGCAAGGAAAGTTCGAAGGCGCCTGGGTTGGCGAACAATTGAAAGATGCCGATAAGATTCGGCAAGAATTGAACAAACCAGTTGTACCGCAGTTCGTGGCGGATTGGTATGAGAAACATAAAAATGATATTGAATTTGAAATTTGGAATTATTTATATACCTTTGATTCCCAAAAAGAAGATGAATTTAAGAAATGGTTTAATGATTCAAAAACAAAACAATTTCAAACCCTTGTTAACATGCACCAATTTGGCTACGACGTCGAGAAAGAGAAGCTGTATACAGTAAAATTCAAAAACATACAGGAACATCACAGCTTTTTGAATTTTAGTATAAAAACGGAAAAATGGTTATTCTCAATTCCTGAAGGAGATACTCTTTACAGAACACATCACACCCGCAAAGAGCTTGAAGATGGTATGTTCGGTTGGGTGTTTGACTGCCCAGGGATTGAGATTGAGGAGGTTGAGTGATGGATTTATTAGAATTAAAAAAAGCAGAAGAAATTAGACAACAGATCGAAGAGTTGGAAAAAATCATCAACTATAAACTGTCACCTCTTGACAAAATTTTTATTATAAAACAAAAACCAAGGTTCAGATTGGCAATTAAAACGAAATTCTTTTTTGACGAAAAAACTATGGCAATAACGTCAGAAATTTTATCAGACGCAATCAAGGACGCATTGAAACAAACAATCGAAAATTTGAAAACACAATTAGTGGATTTAGGCATTGAGATTGAGGAGGTAGAAGAATGAAGAAAACGGGTACAGTAATTTTGGCAATCATTGGCATCATTGCATCAACGTTAGTTGTTCAATTTGGCTGGAACAAAATCATGATAACGATAATTGATGTTAATGAGATTTCGTTTTGGCAAGCGTTTGGATTAAATGCATTGTTGGCTTATATTCTTCCCAAAGAGAAAGTGAAGAATGAAGACGAAGAGCTTTTGAATACTGCGATCCGTGGCATTTTGAGCGCCGTTATCTATGCAGGTCTGCTCTTGCTTGCTAGCGTATTTATTTAAAGGTTGGTAGAACGATGGAAGAAAATAATGGATTGTTTGAAGCACAATTAAAAATCGGAAAAATGGTTTTAGAACAAATGTTTGAATTGATTTATAGACCTAACATGAAGGGGGTTGTTATCCCTTTAGAAATAAATGGATATAAATTTAGTGTAGAAATAAAATCGGAGACAGGCAAATGACTGAAATTAAATTAATATTCTTCATTGCTTCTTGCGTAGTTTCGTTCTACGCAGGGGCGGTGTTTAACCGACCTGTGGTGACTCACAAAGAGGAAGTTAACGGTAGGTATCACGTCACAATCAGACACTATGGTAAGTATCTGGTTAACAAGGATCAGTACGAGAGTTTAAATTTAGGGGATGAAATCCCTAGTTATTTGAGAGGAATAGGAAGATGAATTACAAAGTAACAGTAGATGGAAAAGAAATTGAATACGGCGCACTAGTTGAAAAATCACGTTTTTCGGAAAAAGAATGGTCTGCAATCTATGCGGAAATGGTAAAGCAAAATCAGCCAGAAGTCTTCGAGAAGAAGAAAGATGATGTTGATTATCTCAATGCCTTTGGAGCATTGATTGCTCTTGAGGAACGATACGAAGCACTGCTTGAGTTATTGCCTCAAGATGAGTTTTCTTATGCTGGCACACATCCAAAATGGGTAGCTGATGCAGTAGCAGAGAACATATTGAATAAAGAGGATACAATAGCAGATGTTTGTGATATGCTTGGTCGCTGCGATACATTAAGTAAGTTGAAAGAAGATTTGATAGAGTATTTTGAATTGGAGGACAGTAAATGAAACCGAATGAAGCGAAAGGAAAACTAAAATGAACTCAGATAAATTTTTAAATAAGTTTACTTACTTGATATTATGCGTATTTGTTTGCGTGACGTGCTTTGGATTTTACAAGCAATACGAAGCGAATCAAAATCTAAACGACAAAGTGTTTAGGTTAGAGAGACAAAACGCAGAGATCACTGAGCAAGTAGACAAGCTCAGCAAAACAATCGATGCAGAGATTGCCAAAAATTTGAAGGAAGTGGCGGACAGAAACAATGTTGGAGGATAAGATAGCACAGCTAGAGCATACTAGAGATCTGTACTTGCGTGACTTAGAACCTAAAAATTTAGCAATTATCAGAAAGTCATTCGGCTTACAGGTTATGTGCAAGCGCAGAGATTGGCTGAAGAAGCAGGTTAAGAGGTGTGATGAAGAGATAGGAGGATTGCGTGAACAAGAAAGATTTGACAATCGAATTTAGCGCAGAGATACTCTGGTTGAGGAGATACTATCAAAATCAAATTAAGCAGATGATAGTTGAGCGAAAGAAAGAATTGCGATACCCGTACAGAGAGACGGATAAGAATGCCGAAATAAAAAACACGAAGCCAGTCACTCCGCAAGCGTTGAAAATCATTGAGATTGAAGAAGCAGATGACGAGCTTAAGAAATTGAATATGTGGCAAAACGCAATCAGCGAGTACGTGCAGCACACAGACGAGAATCTACTCAGAGCGATTAAAGCCGTGTTCGTTCACAAGTCGATGAATATTTCAGGCGCAGGAAGGAAGTATATGTACTACTCTAAAACGACTACATACAAGTTATTTTATGAGTGGCTAAAAGGCTTATCTCATGCCTTTGTAAGACAAAAATAAAGACGGGCATCTTACCCGTCTTTCTTAATTTTACAGATTCCAAAATTCTTTTTCCGCTTTTTGTCTAAGTGCAACGGCTGTTTTAAAATCTTTGCTAGAACCTAGATATTTGGTCTTTTTGTCAACATTTATAAAAGCTTGATAACTCTCTTTCCTCTTGTTGAAATAGACTCCTCGAACTCCTGTTGTACTTTTCGCTGTCGGCTTATCTGTCTTTAGCGACTCAGGATCACGGATCTCTGCCATTCTCTCTTTTGAACTGCGATTTTGCTTGCAACCACAACTAGAATATCTTTCTATTTGATTACTTTGTAATTCAACGTGATTCCCACAATTTTTGCAGATACAATTCCAGTAAACACGTTGATTTTTCGAGTACGCTCTATCAATAATTTTGAAATTATCCGTTTCAGTGTTTGATAAATCTTTGAAACGATCATGCTTTTTCTCTTCGTTCAAGCAACCACAAGAACTGATTTTCCCGCTTTTTAGGTGATCTCCTCGAACGAAAGTAACCGTTCCACATTCGCAAAGACAATGCCACAACACTTTACCATTTTTTGTTCTTTTTCTAACGTCACCAAGAACGGTCAGACGACCGAAAATATTGCCTGTTAAATCTAGTTTATTCATTTTTTATCTATCCATTTTTGGACTTTTTCAGCAGTATAAATTGTAAAATTTTTAAAATCACGTTCACCATTCCGCAATCTAGTGATTGCTGAGCGTGAAATTCCTAACTCTTTTTCCAAAAAATTAGCAGAGATGGCCTCGTCCATCAAGACCATCTCTACCTTCTTCGTGTCAATTTTCATTGAATTACCTCTTAGTCGTTAATGTATGCTACTAAAGCATAATCTTCAAGCCATTGAGCAATTGAACCACTTGATGCCAAAGCATAAAAAACTTTTCTTGGATCTTCGTTTTTGTTCAATTCAAAAAATTTGATACGATCTTGATTGTTTGCATTAGCAAGCTCAGCAAGTACGTTCGCTGCTTCTTTATCGATTGGATATTCTTTGATGATATCAAATGCGAATTGTTGAAGTTCTTGAAGTTGTTCTTTATATGTATTCATTTTTGTTTACCTCGCCGAATTTTTCGACCCTTCCTTTATCTTGATTATAGTATAGCATATCCGTTGACGTATGTCAACGATTTTGTTTAAAATTTTTTATTTATTTAAATCAATCATTAACAATATAATGATTAATAAGATAACAAATACGATTGCGCCTAAAATAATTTTAATTACTAATCCCGCTGAGTAGACCAGCAGGATTAGTAAAAATAATGGTATGATGAGTATTGTCCACATAATCTCAACCCTCGAACCAATCGGATATATCGATATACCCTAAATCTTGTAGTGATTGGATGCGTCTGTTGAAATCTTCAACAATTGATCCGTTAATTGGCAAATAAAATTCTAATGTTAATGATTCACTTAATTCAATTTGTCCAAAACTTAACATACTCATTTTGCTAAGCCGTGTACAGTCATTAAATACTAATTCATCTAATGCGGCTTCTGGTTTTAAAATAGCATAGGTTTCTACTTCGTGATCTAATCTGATTATTAACATGATGTTCGTACCTCTTGATTACCAATCGATGGCAGACTTGAGGTCTGCGATATCCTTCGTGAGATTTTCGTCCATCTTGTCTGTGTGATCGTATAATTGATTAATCTGATCTTGCAATTTGCGATTTTGATTTTCAAGCGCATTGATTTTAAATGCGACTGTTGCGATTGCTACGACTGCTACGATTGTGATGATTACTTTTTTCATCATGATACCTCTTTTCTTTTTTGGCGAATCAGAGGATTTATGTTATAATTAAATAGCATTGATCTCTGATTGATGCGATACGACTAAGATAGATTTCTTGTTTGCGATGGGAATCTATCTTTTTTTATTTCTTTAGAAAAGCTGTTCTATCAACCTTTCTGACTATGTTATAAGATGAGTGTTGACGTATGTCAACACTTTTTATTTATTTTTTTAAAAAATTTTTAAATCAGGGAAATTTAATTAACAAAATTTGATATACATATTATATGAGAGAGATTGATACAACATCCAAGCAATCTATATATGATACATTCTATAATACGAGAGCGTGGCAGAGACTACGAAGACAAGCGATAGTAAGAGATAACAATGAATGTGTGTTCTGCAGACGAGCGGGCAAGCTAACGACTAAGAGACTCGAAGTCGATCACATCAAGCAAGTTAAGGATTATCCTGAGCTAGCTTGGGATCTCGACAACCTGCGTACTCTCTGTCATGATTGCCACGACAAGAGACATAATCGATATCAATCAACGATTAAATTTGATGATGAGACGTTCGATTGGTAGGTTTACACGATTTTTAAAACCCGTACGATATACCCCCCCGCTCGGATAATGTACGTTTTTTTGAAAAATCTGTAAACCGTCGGATGCTTAACTAACCAAAAACACACGTCGTTTTAGACATTTGGGGGTCTAAAATTTCAAGAACACGAACATTAGCTGTAAACCTAGGAGGATTCATACGGAATGGCAAAGACAAAAAAGCAACAAAAAATGAAGGGATTAGAGGCAGAATTGAGGTCTCTAATTGATGAAAATAACGCTATTGAAGTTGAGAAAGTAGATAGATACTTGAACTTGGTAGGTATTTTCTATGAATTAGATAAATCAATTAAAAAAGAGGGCGTTATGGTGTTGACCAAAAACGCAAGCCAGACATTCTTAAAAGAAAATCCAGCAGTCACCAGCAAAACAAAAGTGAATGCTTCTCTAATCAAGCTGGATTCTTTCTTTGATAAAAAACGTGAAGAATTTTTGGCCAAACAAGCGAAAAGTAATGACATTGACGAGGACGACTTCGTTTGATACAAAAATACGTAGATGCATACGTTGAAGATTTTAAGTCTGGTAGAATTGATGTAAACGAGGAGCGCAAAGAACTCTTTGAATATCTTGAACATGAGATAGAACCAAGAGTAAAGAGTGGTGAGATTTACTTTGACGAGAAGAAGATAGAAGATTGCATTGGTTATATCGAGAAGTGGTTCTTCAAGTTAGAGCCTTTCCAGAAGTTTTTGATACCGTTTATCTTTTTGTTCTTCAAAGAAAATGGCTTGATAGTCTTTCGCAAGTTCTTATACATGATGGCTCGTGGTGGAGGGAAGAATGGTCTTATTTCTGGTATCTGTAGCTTCCTATTAACGCCTATGCATGGGATAAAGAATTATAATATCTCTATCGTGGCTAACAGCGAAGACCAAGCTAAGACAAGTTTCAAGGAAATTTATTCAATCATTGAAGAACATGAGAAGCTTAAGAAGTTGTTTTATCCAACGAAGTCTGAAATCCTAAATAAGCAGACGAAAAGTATTATTAAATATCGCACATCAAACGGGGAAACAAAAGATGGTCTACGTGATGGTGCGGTTATCTTCGATGAAATCCACCAGTACGAAAGTAACAAAGATGTACGGGTACACTTATCTGGTCTAGGTAAGGTTGCGAACCCTAGAGAGTTCTATATCGGTACAGATGGTTACGTCCGAGAAGGATTTATTGATAAGATGAAAGAGAAGGCTAAAAATGTTTTGTCTGGTAAGGCTAGATGGAATTCATTGTTCCCTTTTATCTGCAAAATAGATACCATCGAACAAGTGGACGACAAGACCAAATGGCAACTTGCACAGCCAATGTTTCATGAGCCAATGAGTGCTTATGCTGCGAACTTGTTTGAAACAGTTCTGGAGCAGTACGAGGATTTACAAGATGACCCTTCAAACCGTGAAGAGTTCCTTACAAAGCGTATGGACTATCCTATTGTGGACACAGAAAGAAGCGTAGCTACATATAAGGAATTAGTGGCAACTAAACGATGGTCTGAACCGTATGAAGGGCAGAAGTGTATAGGCGGTTTTGACTATGCTTCTACTCGTGACTTTGCGGCAGTCGGTCTGTTGTTTAAGTGTGGAGATGACTACGTGTGGAGAACTCATTCTTTCGTCCGTAAAGGGTTTGTAGATGCAACTTACGGATATAGTAAACCTAAAGATACCATTAATGGAAAACGCCAATTCGCCCCTATCAGATTGTGGGAAGAAAAGGGTTGGTTGACTGTGGTTGATACCCCTACCATAGACCCCCGACTAATTGTTAATTGGTTTGTGGAGCAGAGGGATCTATACGCATTTGATATAGATACTATCTTGGGTGACTACTTCCGTATGGATTTGCTACGTCCTCTATTCATTGAAGCAGGGTTTGAACAAGTGATCCGTGAAGCTGACAGAGAAAGAATACCGTCAGGTTATCGATTGGAGGTTATCCGTAACCCTAGAGCGGTAGATAGCTTGCTTGCACCAAGGGTTGAGAATGGTTTTGCGAACCATAAGATACTGTTTGGTGAAAACGATATGATGCGCTGGTATACTAACAACGTCCTACGACATTTGAAATCAGATGGGAATGTTGAGTATATCAAGAAAGAAGATGTCAGACGGAAGATAGACGGATTTAAAGCTTTCCTATGTGCAATGTATCGTGTTGATGAATTGAATGAGCCTAGCTATGCATTTGATGAATTCTACGATGATATCATGGAGTGGTACGGTTAGAGGAAATTTTTAAGTTTTATTTTAATATAATAGATTTAAAGTAGGAGTAAGGAAGGCCAGACAGCACCACCTGCTAAAACGGTTTACCTCATTTCAATTTCAGGTCTAGGCCCTGCGGTTCGATTCCGCTGACTCCTATTGATAGTCCTTAGCTACCATCGGGGCTATCAGTCTTTTTCGGTTCGTAAGAATCTCCTTTATTTTTGGGACGCTTTCGGGCGTCTTTTTTAATGTAATAGAAAGCGTTGCAACAACGGAAATTACAATGTTTTATTGAGATAAAATAGTATTGTGGACATGGAAGGGCAAAGAGCGCCTTCCTTTTTTTATTACCACTAGGAAGGAGGAAACTATGGGGATAATCAATTATATTTTTAATCGTGGCAAGCAGAGAGTTTCTTATGACTTTGACGGATTGTTTGAGAATATCCAACAAAACGCCATGAAGTCTATTGCATTAGAAACTTGTGCAAACTATATCGCACGCACTTTTTCTAAATCATCCTTCCTATTCGATGGTGACAATAAAAGCAAAGCAGAACATTGGGGGTATCGTTTTAATAACCTTGCCAATCCGAACCAGACTGCTACTGAGTTTTGGTCTAGTTTTGTTAAGACGCTTATTCAAAACGGTGAAGCTCTAGCTTATGTCAACAGTAACCATGAAATGTTCGTTGCTGATAGTTACGTGCGCAATCATCAGATGACTGGTGATACGTTCAATATCACAGAAATCCAAAATATCCCAGTCAATATCGATGCTAGCAGAGAAGAAGTGCTCTTCGTAGAGGTCGAGAATGACGATTTAAAGACGTTTGTTAACGACCTGTGGGAAGATTACGGGACGGTTCTTGGAAAGCTACTACAGAGCCAGAAAACGGCAAATCAGCTACGTTTCCACATGGAGATACCAAGAGACAGCGTGAGAGAGCGCGCAAGAGAGTTAGCAAACAGATCAGAAGCAACTAGTGATGACAAGACAAGTAAGAAAGACAACTTCGTAACAGCGGTTAAGAAGAAGCTGGAAAACGATTCTGTTGTTCCTATCATCTTACCAAACGGTGCGAAGTATGAGGAGTATCGCTCACAAACGAGTTCTAAGGTGTCGTATATTGAAGATATTGCAAAAATGAAAATGCAATATATCAACGACGTGGCAGACATCCTTGGTATTCCTAACGGACTTATCCACGGAGACTTAGCCGACAATCAAAAGAACTATGATACGTACATTGCTACTGTTATTGAACCTCTAGCAAAGAAGATTGCTTCTGCTATGACGTATATCGTCTTCACTAAAGCAGATGTAACACAAGGTAATAATATCCGTTTGGTCGGTTTTAAAAACTACGACCTTTTTTCTTTGTCTTCTAGTATCGATAAGTTGCTTAGTTCTGGTTCATTCACAAGAAATGAAATCAGAAAGGAGCTTGGATATAAACCAGTCGAAGGCGGTGATAAATTCTTGCTTACGAAAAATTATATGGAGTTAGACTCCATAGGAAAGGAGAATAATGAAGAAACTAGAGATTAACGGTGTCATTGTGAATGACAACGATAAATCAGTTTATGAATGGTTTGAGATGAGCGCTACATGTCCGAAAGATGTCAAGGATTTCTTGGCGACATCAGACGGTTCTGAACCTATTCAAGTTGCTATTAATTCTCAAGGTGGTTCTGTTTTCGCAGGCAGTGAAATCTACACGCTCCTTAAATCTTACCAAGGGGAAGTAGAGGTTGTAGTAACAGGTCTTGCTGCAAGCATCGCAAGTGTCATCATGATGGCTGGAGACAAAATTAAAATGTCACCTACAGCACAAGTCATGATCCACAACGCAAGCATGGTCGCACAAGGCGATTACCGAGACCTGGCGCATGCAAGTGAAGTAATCGAAAATACTTCAGTATCTCTTGCTGACCTTTACCAGCGCAAGACTGGAAAACCTATTGAAGAAGTACGGGAGCTAATGGATAAAGAGACATTCTTTACCGCTGAACGTGCTTTGGCAATCGGCCTAGTAGATGAAATCCTATTCATGGAATCAGCACCAGCCGTTGTCGCTTCCTTCGGTGCTATTTTCCCGCAGGATAAAATCATGGAACTAAAAGCAAGTATGGATCAAAGAGAACAACTCAACATCCTACTTGTCCGCATTGAGGCTTTAGAGTCTAAACTAGAGCAATTTGAAAACTCTTCAACTCCGAAGGCAGAAGAGGAAGCTGTACAACACGATGTACTGACTGACTACTTATTTTATTAAAGAAAGGACTATCCAATAAATGACAATTAATCTTACAAAACTACCACGCTATCAAGAAGCAGTGGCAAAATTCACAGAAGCTGTTGGAAAAAATGTTGATCTTGAACAGCGTAACGAACTATACGCAGAAGCTATGTCAACAATGGGAGAAGAACTCCTTGAGGTTGTATCAGAAGCAAGCAAGAAAGAAGCAGAAGAACTCTTTAACACATTCCAAAAGAATCCTAAGATGTCTGCTAACGAAATCAAATTCTTCAACGAGATCAACAAGAATGTTGGCACTAAGAATGGAGCGCTTCTTCCAGAAGAAACAGTTAATCAAGTGTTTGATGAATTGGTTGCAGAACACCCATTGCTTTCTATTATCAATTTCAAGAACGCTGGAGCACGTTTGAAAGCTCTGACTGTTAAAACAGAAACTGGTACTGCACAATGGGGCAAGATCAGTGATGAAATCAAAGGTCAGCTTGATGCTACTTTTGAAGAAAAAGGCTTCGAGCAAAACAAACTTACTGCATTTGTGGTAATTCCTAAAGATGCATTGAAGTTTGGCGTTACTTGGTTGAAACAATTCGTTATGGAGCAAATCAAAGAAGCTATGTCAGTAGCTCTTGAAGATGCTATCGTAAACGGAACTGGTGAATCTAAGCCTGTAGGGCTTATCAAAGACCTTTCTAAAGGTACTGTACAAAGCGACAAAGTTGTTTACAGCACAGACAAAGAATCACTTGCTAGTCTTGCAACACTGACTCCTGAAACTGCTGCTAAACTTCTTGCGCCAGTCATGAAACACCTTTCTGTATCAGACAAAGGAAACTCCTTGAACATCGCAGGTCAAACTTACTTGCTTGTGAACCCTGCTGATTATTATGGATTGGTTGCACAATTCACTTACTTGAACGCTCAAGGTGTTTACACAGCGGTTCTTCCATTTGGTATCCAATTGGTTGAATCTAAAGCTATTGCTTCTGGTAAAGCGATTGCCTTTGTAGCAAACCGCTATGATGCATATATCGGAGGTGGTGTAGCATTGGAAGAGTTTGACCAAACATTGGCTATTGATGACTTGCAATTGGTTACTGCTAAGTCTTACTGGTACGGTAAAGCGAAAGACAACCACGTTTCAGCACTCCTTACACTTGCGGGTGGATAAGAAAGGAGTAGCCTATGAAGGTTAGAGTATTAAAAGGTTTTGAAGACTTCGATGCAGGCGTTATCCGTCAAGCAGGAGAAGTCTTTGAAGCTACCAAAGTACGCTTTAAAGCGCTACAAAGCGCCCTACCAATGGACTTTGTGGAAGAAGCGGAAGAAGAAACAGAGGAGTAAAGAAGCATGGCTATTGATACAGTTAAGTTTGTAGGAGATAATCTACCAGCGTTCAAAGAACGTATGCGCATTACAAGCGAAGACGAAGATGAACGCTTGAAAAGAATGTTAACCTCTAGTATCGTAGCCACTACTTCACTTGTCGGAGCAACAGAACTTGATGAAATGCTGACAGAATTGACCTTTGAGCGTGCTAGATATGTCTACCATGATGCATTAGATGAATTTCAAAAGAACTACGCAGATGAAATTGAACTACAGACCTTCCTCAATTCATTGAAGGAGGTATGATATGCTAAGAAAAAAATCTATTAAAGATGAAAAGGTAGATAATGGAAAGCTAAACACAATGGTCATATTCTCATCGGCAAAACCAAAAGGTAGATTGCCTAACCAAGCGCAAGAACAAAAAGAACTGTTCAAAGCTTGGGCAGAAGTCTATAACCCATCACTAAAAGATATCGAGATTATGAGAGGTAAAGGAATTCAACGTGCGGTAACAATCGTCATAAGGAATCCTTTAGGCTCTTATTCACCAAAGAACAGCCACTTTGTAACCATCAAAGACAAAGCTTATGAAGGTCTTTGGGGGATTGAAGATATCCGCCCTAGTGATCGATACATCACATTACTGTTGAAAGGAGATTTCAATGGAACGGTGGGGAATTAGTGTTGAGGGAGTAGATGAAGTTCTTAGAAACCTAAACAACAAACTTGGTTCTGGAAGAAGAAACCGCATTAGTCGTGAAGCGATCAATTACGCTGCAGAATTTGCTGAGAATGACCTGAAAGAAGTAACGGGTACATTCCAACGGACAGGTAGAACAACGCAAGAGACGACTCACTCAGAGGCTAGAAAGATAGGCGGTGAAATTTTCCAAGCGAAAGTAGGTTGGAGAGCTGGTTCACGTTGGAGACTAGAACACTTGAATGAGTTCGGATTTACTAAAAATGGTAAAACCTACCCTCCTAACGGAAATATCCGAGGGTTTGGGAAACTAAGGCAGTATGCAGAAGCACAGCAAGCTCCTTTTGCTGAACGGATGCGGGAGAAATTGGAGGAATTGGCTAGATGAAGAACATGGGAGACGTTATCTGTGACGCATTGGAAAAGCTAAACTTAGAAGATGTGTATATCGGTATGTTTCAGCGCCCAGAAAGTCTAGCAGGAAACGCAAGTAGTATTGTCTTGATTCCATTAAATCCTCCTAGTCAGAGCGCATTTGCAAGCGACAAGTTCTTGCAAAGACATTTTACTTATCAGATTAACGTAGAAAGTAGTGACTGCTACGAGACAAAAAGGTTGGCCAGAGAAGTTGAAAAAGTTTTATTGGATTTAAACTTCTTTCAACAATCTGGTAGCTTAGACGAATACTTTGAGGGAACGGAGCGGTATGTTGATGCAAGAACTTACCGTGGTTCAGCTCAGCTTTATGATATTGAATATTGAAAGGAATTAATTAAATGACATTAGTTGGTTTTAAACGTGCGACTATCCGTGTGTTTGGTGGTACTCCAGATACTCCTACACTCGGAACAAACGTATTTAAAGTTGAAGGTAAGCAGGGGGAAGGTGCTACACAAACGGCAAACATTACTGGATTGTCTTCTGACCCAGTGAAAGCCTTTGGATCAGACTTGGCTTACTATGTAGCCAATAAAGGTGTTGGTGATGTAAAAGTTGATATCACATTACTTGACCTCTTGGAAAAAGCAGTAAACAAAATCCTAGGATACAAAGAAAAGAATGGTTTGGTATACATCGGTGACGATACAGAGCCTCCATACTGCTCTTTGCTTTTGGAATCTGAAACTCTCTCTGGCGATAAAGCTTACATTGGTTTCTTCAAAGGTCAGTTCTCTGCAGCAGACATTGACATGAAGACTAAGAAAGGTTCACAAGAAGAACCAGACGGTGATAAGTTCAAGTTCTCTTCTATCGCTTCTGACGCTGACGAAACTAAAGGTTCTTACGTTGTGAAGTACATCGGTAAAGAAGAAGAGAAAATCAAAGAGTTGAAGAAACAACTTGGTATTGAATCTGCTTAATAACATAAGATGGGGCAACCCATCTTTTTTCTTTTTTAGAAAGGAATCATAATGACAAAATTAAAGTTGACCTTACGAGACAAAAACGATGATAAGGTAACGTATGAACAAGACAAAGTACCTGCACGCAAGGTATTGGAATTTTGGGATTTACAAGCAAAACTAGAAAGTGGCGAAGCCTATTCTCCAAGAGATTATTTGATGGACAGAATTGAGTTTTGTGCTTCTCTATTCTCAGCTAAGAAAGTTACAGCAAAAGCTATTCTTGATGGATTGAACGCTTGGGAACTTGAAGAGACTGTAGATGACATTATCTTAACAGCCATTGGAGTGAGAAAAGAAGAAGACCCAAAGCTACAGGAGTTAGCCCGTCAGATGGTAGAGAAAGATTCCTCAAACTAGTTAAAAGCCTTGTCGCAAACGGTAGCGGATTTACAATCAATGACATTATGGAAACAGACTTTGAAACCCTCATAGCTGTATTAAATACAGATATTGAGGAAGAAGAGAAGGAAGAAGTTATGTCATTGGAAGACTTTATAAAGAGCACAGGAGGTGGTTAAGATAGCAACACCATTAGGAAATATGGTTGTCCACCTTGGCTTGGACAATTCTGGTTTTGCTCAAAAGCTAACAGAATCAAGTAACAGTCTAAAGTCCTTTCAACGTAGTATCGCAACGTATGACAGGCAACTCCGAACCAGCGATGCACATATCAAGTATGCGAAGAACGGGGCAGAAGCTTTCAGGGCATACGGTGATAAGATAAACACTTTAAAAGGTGCTATCCAACAACAATCACTTTATCAGAATAAACTAGCTCAAGACTTTGAAAGAAGTAAAACTGCAACAGGAGAACTAACAGACCAATCCTACAGATTGGCTAAAAGCTACCAAGAAGGTCAAGCAAAGTTAGTCGCTTACCGTGGAGAGCTTGCTAACGCTATCAAAGAGCAGTATTCACAGCACAGTGTTATTGCACGGGCAGGACAAGGGTTAACTAATATCAGCCAAGGCCTTGGAAGAATTAGTTCGGCTACAAGAGGTATGTCTGCTGCTTTAACAATTGGTTTTGGTGCAGCAGTCAAGAGTGCAGCAGAGTTTGAAAATGGCATGATGACCATTCAAGCCTTGATCGCAGACGACGTTCCAGCTACTAAGCTGACTGGTGTCATGACGCAGTTGAGTGATTCTGTTAAGAAGTACGCAACCGAATATGGTTTGTCTACTGATGTAGTCATTGAAGGTATGACTGAAATGATTCGTAGGGGTTATGATGCCAATCAAACGATGGCGGCAATGCCTCACGTATTGGAAGCAAGTAAAGCTTCTGGTGAACACTTTGGTACAGTCATGCACGCAACTACAGCAATTCTTGAACAGTTTAACCTGAAGGCGGAAGACACTCAACGAGTGACAGACAGTTTGACGTTCGTAGCCAACAAGACCGCAGCGGATTTCTCTAGCATAGGTGTGGCAATGGAATATGTCGGCCCGATGGCGGCAACCGCAGGTATTTCTTTAGAAGAAACTGCAGCGGCAGTCGGTTTGCTTTCCCAACGTGGTATCGAAGGTGAAAAAGCTGGTACAAACTTACGTAACGTACTGACAGCCTTGGTGAAACCTACTAAATCGCAGAAGGCTGCATTTGATGAATTGGGTATCTCTGTTGAAGAGTTTAGGGCAGGAAACCTCACTCTTGCAGATGTCTTAGACTTAGCACGCAAGAACACTGAAGGTCTAACTGGTGCACAAAAAGCAGCGCTTTTTTCTCAAGCAGTAGGTAAAACAGGGCAGGCAGGTTTCAACGCTTTGATCGCACAAGGCGGAGACGCTTTGCGTAATCTGACTAAAGAAACCGAAAACGCTCATGGCGCAACCAAGCGCATGGCTGAGACGATGATGCAGTCATCACAAAACCAATTAGCAAAAGCAAAAGCGGAGTTTGAAGTATTAGGTATTGAAATTGGTTCTAAGTTATTGCCAATCATTAATGATTTCCTAAAAGAAGGAATCAAGGTAATCGATTGGTTTAAAGAACTGTCACCAGAAACTCAAACGATGATTGTTAAGTTCGGTCTTGCAGCAGCAGCAGTCAGTCCGTTCACAGGAGTTCTTAGCTTATTAACTGGGGCACTTGGAAAAACACTAACTGGTGTGGCTAGTCTCACAGGTGGTATAAAAGCGACAATTGAAACTTTCAAAGCTACCAAAGATATAACATCAATTACTTCTTCTATCGCAAGTGTTGGAAGTTCTGCTTCAAGTGCTGCAGAAAGTGTAGGTGGTCTAGCAAGCAAAGGTTCATTGCTTACAGCTCTGTTTAATCCAACAAGCGCTGTTATTGCTGGTGTAGCTCTCTTGGCTGGTGGATTAGCTTATTTAAGTTACCAACAGGACAAAGCAAGAGAAGCTACAGAGGAGTTTGGTGTTGCGGTTAGCGATACTGAACGAAGAGAACTTAGACAATTCAAGAATACGGTTGATGAATCCAAGAACGCCATCAATGATTTTGTGAATCAAGCTGACGGTGTTGAGAAGGTAAGTAAAGCCTTTAAGGATATGTACGACAGTATTGTTAAGTCTGCAGCAGAAGCTGATGCCAAGGTTTCAAAACTATCCAAGAAATGGGGACTGAGTGAAGAGCAAGTAGAAAACGCTAGAAAACACAACCAAGCAGTTGTGGATAACACATCAGCCATGATGAATCAGGTAAATGAAATTTACCAACGGCACAACGGCGATGTGAGCAAGTTCTCAGCAGAAGAAAAAGAAATTGTTTTGAATGCTCAGAACGAAATGATTAAAGCTAAGTTGGATGTTATGCACCTTTCCAAGAAGAAGCAGGCAGCAATCCTAACAGCTTTGAACGGAGAGATCTACCAACTGAACGAGACACAGCTTAAACAAAGCAAGGCTTCACTAGAAGAAGCTATGAAAACTGAGAATAAGTATTATCAGAAATCTAAGGAAGAACTTAAATTCCTATTGGAAGAAAAAGCTCTTACGCAGAAAGAATATAATACAAAACTCGCAACTTTGGAAAGCGAACACTCTTCTACTATGGAGCGTATCGGTAAGAAGTATTACGAAGTCATGCAAGCTTTGGACGGAAAACTAAAAGCTAGAACTGGCCAAAGTTGGAACTATTGGGAAGAAGCCAAGAAGACATTGGAAGAGTATGGTCTTTCTTATGAAGAAATTGGTAAGAAGGCATCAGAGGCATCTTCCAAGGTTGGCAATTCTCACAGCATGTTAGCTAAGTATACGAAAGATATGTCTCAAAGTACAAGAGAAGCCAACGACGCTTGGTCTCTCTTGGTCGGTAACATTGATAAAAACGGTACGTTTACTGTTAAATCAAATGTAAAAGAAGTGATTGGAGAAGCTACTAAATCTGCAGAGGGTTGGGAGCAATTCAAATTCATTGCCAAAAACGCAAACATTACCACAAATGCTAGAGCAACAATAGCGGAAGCATTGGTTGAATCTGGCAAGTGGAATGAAATGACCCCTGAAGAGAAGAAGCTGATAGTAGATGGCAAGTCTGGACTGCAAGCTATCTTCGATAGTGAAAGTCACTTGAAGACTTGGAACAGCATGCCTGCCGAAGTTAAACAATTATTGATGGATAACAAGGAAGTTATGAGCAAAGCTTCTCTTGCCAAGGCCGCATTGGATAATTGGAACTTATTAACTCCGCAACAAAAAGAGTTGGTCGCAAAAGATACTGAAGTTCGCAATGCTGTTAATCGATCTACACAAACGCTTACTGAATGGGATGCAACAAATCCATTCCCTAAAGATTTAAAGGTGAATCCAGAGAATGGAATATTAAATACACAACTAACTATTGACAAACTTGCACAGTGGAACGGAACACCAGCAGATGTCAAACAAATTAAAGTAGATCCAAGCTCCGCTGTTGAAGGTTCTGCAATAGGTGTAGGTGCTCTTGGCGCATACAATTCCTTTGGCGTACCTACTAAGCCAATTACAGCAGACGCTTCAAACGCAACCTCTCAAGGTCAATTGGCTATCAATAAACAGAGTGAGTGGAACGCTCTAGGTAGTCCGACTAAGCCTATTACTGCTGATTCATCTAATGCACTTAACGCTGGACAGTCAGCAATTAATAAGCAAAGTGAATGGAATGCCTTGGGTAGCCCTACTAAACCAATCACGGCAGACGCTTCAAGCGCTGTTGGTGCAGCACTATCTGCAGGTAATAGTATCCGTTCTATCCCAACCTTCTGGCATACAACCATCACGGCTACCGAAGTAGTGAATAGGGTTGTAAATAGTGTCGGTCGTCTGTTTGGTTATGAACGAGGTACAAACTACCACAAGGGCGGTATGGCTGTAGTCAATGACGAAAGCGGGCCTTTGTACCGTGAGTTGGTAACACTACCAAGTGGCGAAGCGTTTATCCCTGAAGGGCGTAACGTTATGTTGTCACTACCACGAGGTTCTAAAGTCTTACGGGCTAGTATGACAAAGAAGTTATTCCCTCACTACAAGGACGGTATTGGTTACGAGAAATTCTCTGAGAACTCTCCGTTCTTCCAGAAGATAAACTCTGTTAGAACTACGACTGTTACAACTAACAACAATCAGTCTTCTGACTCCGAAAGCTTTGAAAAGATTATGGCTAAGTTCTCTGATATGCAAGCTCAGATGATGAGCAAGGTAATTGAATTACTCGAACGCAAAGGGGAGCCAAAACTTATTATCAATGGAAGAGAGTTTGGGCAGTTAGTAGAAGACATCACGCACACGCAAAAAAGCCAAGCACGGCTTAACTACTATTATTGATAGGAGGTTTTAATGGTAGCAGTATACAGTAGTAAGGCTAAAATTAAGCCTTCTGACAATATCACACTAAATGGCGTTGACCTGATGGACACAATCCCTCAGTATCGTCAGGTAAAAGTATCAGGCCGAGGTTTGGTTGGTCGTGAAGTTAACACAACAACCATTCCTGCACGGGCTGGCGTTAGGGTTAATTCCCTGCAAGAAAAACCAATTGAACTTGAAGTGGAATACATCCTAGATTGCAATAACAATGAAGAACTCAGAGGAGCATTTGAGAAGCTGAATAAGATTCTTAAAAAAGATGATGTTCTCACTATTCGTTTTGCGGATACTCAAGGCTATAGCTACCAAGGGCATTTCACAAATGCGGGTAGTATCTCTCAAACAAATTACTTAGCACAAGGCAGCTTCACTCTGTTTGTTCCGTATCCATATATGAAGTCTGACAAGCAATCTTCAACTACAGGTCTTGTTCAATTGACAAATGCTTCAATGGTTCTCCCTACAAAAATAGAAGCGACGGTATCTGTTAATGCGAATGAAATCGCAATTCAAACTGGCTACAACGTCATTAGGTTTAAAGGGAATTACTTAGCAGGTAACAGACTAAAAATAGAGTGGTTAGAAAATGAAATCTCTATCATGTATGACGGTAGGTCAATCTTAACTGAACTGGTTAGATTGTCTGATCCTGAGATTTTCTTTCTACGAGACGGAACGAGGGTGACTGGTAAAAACATGGTAATTACATTGGTTGAATGGAGGGATGAGAAACAGTGATTTATTTATTTAATCATAAAGAAGAGCTGATACGTATCGTCCCAAAGTCAGCTCTTATCTCTGTTAAACATTCTGAGACGTTAACTGATACGCATTATGTTTCTGACCGTCTTGAAGTTGAAATGGAAGACATTCCAGACGATGTTCTTTCTGAATCTGCATATGTAGCTATTCAAAAGGAAGACGCATATTATAAGTATCATTTGTTCTTTATCGCTAATGTTCAAATATACGACCACATTATCCATTTAGAATGTGTCCAATCTGGTATAGAAGAACTCCGAAAGAGCTATGTAGAAGATAGCAGAATCACTCAAGTTACGGCTGTGCAGGCTGCTGAGTATTTGCTACAAAATACAAATTGGCAGTTACGTTATAAACCAGAAACGGAACAAAAGAACCTGACCTTTTATTTCCTATCTGTTTTTGATGGTCTGCTCCGTGTGTGTGACAAGTTTAATCTTGAAATGCAATTCTTCGTTGAAATTAGTTTGAATAAAATTGGCGCACGGTATATCGATTTAAAGAAACGCATAGGAGATCGAACAGGACAGCGGGTTACTTATGGCCATAATGCCTTAAAGATTATCAAGGAAGAAGAACGAGCAGAGTTTTACACAGCCGTTATCGGTCTTGGCAACTCTGAGATTATTTCTGTTCCAGAAGCCAATGACGACAGACGGAACGGTTACAGCCGTAAGAAGAATTTCAAGGATTTAGTGTGGACAAAACCACAGAACCCTCTTAATAAACCTAAAGGTGTTCCTTACTTAGAGCTTGCAGAGCTTACCGAGAAGTACGGTATCAAATCAGATACAGGCATGAGGCCAAGGATTGGTAAGGTTGATTTTGATACAGACGACCCTAACGAACTGATCCAAATGACCTATGATTACCTTGTGGCAAATGCTCACCCTAAAGTGACTTTCTCCACTACCACAGCGTACTTGAAAGGTGAAATTGGTGATACCGTCCGTGTCGTCCGTCCAGATATGAACATCGACTATGAGACACGTATCTTTGACATCAAACGAGAGAGACTTTCAAATGAAGTTATTGAGATTAAGCTAGGGGATCAGATAAACCAATCAGACAGTCTGAAAGAATTACAACAAAGCCAATCTGAATCCGACTTGCAAAACTCCACGGTAGAACTTTCTAAGAAAAGGGCGCTAGACTACCTAGATGGTGCAGGAGGGTTTAACCGTAACTGGTACAGGAGCGAAGACCCCCCCACTGATAAAGTGAAAGTCGGTGACTTGTGGTACAAACCAGATCCAGACCATGAAGGCTACCACATCATGTATACATGGGATGGCGAACATTGGATTGAATTGGTAAGAACTTTTGGAAACAAATGGGCTGACCAGATTAAAGACGACTTTAAAAAAGAAGTTGATAAAATCAACCAAGCTATCGTTGCACAAGGGGAAGAGACACAGAAGGCGTTGACAGCTTCTGGTGCTAACACTAATGCTGTAGAGGCTATGAAGAAGTCGCTGGAGTCTTTAAAGACTTTACCTGATACTGTAGAGAAAAAGATTGCAGATTACAAGCAATCCACAGATGGACGCTTTGCTAATCTTGCTAAACAGTTTGCTGGTAAGGTTGAATTTCAACAGGTGCAAGAAACATCTAAACTCTATGAACGTATTTTAGGTTCTAGTGAAGATGGTATTGCTACTAAAATTTCTAAAATGGTCATGGGAAGCGGAATTATCCAATCTGAAGTTTCAAGACTCAGGGTCGGAGGAAGAAACCTAATGGTCGGAACGAAAGAGTTTTCTGGCGACTGGTTTAATAAGGCGAAATGGACACTCGAACAAGAAAAATACTTAGGCTTGTCAGTCTATAGCCGACAGGAAGAATGGCTAGGCTTATCAGAAGTAGTTGAAGTTCGGTTAGGTGAGACCTATACGTTTAGCGCCTATGTGAAGAGCAGCATTGATAATGACCTTGTATTTATGTACTTAGATAACAGATTGGTAGAGCCTAGAGCTTCGCTATCGTTGACGAGGAAAGACATACAGGTCGGCACTAACTGGACAAGGGTTTCTGCAACGTTTTCGGTCACGAAAGCGGGCTTAATGACTCCGCGCTTTGAACGCAACAACAAAAACGCAAAGCTCTTCGTCGCAGGTTATAAACTAGAGTTGGGCAATATCCAGTCCGACTGGTCACAAGCAGATGAAGATTCTGAAGAAAAGATTGATGCTGTCAGCACCAAGGTTACTCAGTTGGATGGTTCATGGGCTGTTCAAAATTTGAACTCAAACGGTGATATTGTATCTCAAATAAATACAGTCGGTAGCAAGATTCGTATTCAAGGGGAAGTTATCCACTTGAATGGTAGGACACTTATTGATGATGCTATTATCAAGAGCAGTATGATCGCCAATATATCAGCAGACAAGATAACAGCAGGTACGTTAGATGCAGGAATAGTAAATCTTATCAATCTAAACGCAAACAACATCGTCAGTGGTAAGCTTCAAGGTTTGACCATGCGGGGCGGTATGATTGAATCTCTAAACGGAGAGTTGAGGATTGACTTGCAAAAAGGTATCTGGACATCAACTGGCGAGGAATCTGTTATCAGGCGGATTGAGGGCACAAGTTCTTCTCAGTTTATCAAACTGAAAAAGGGTGGGTTTATCTCAGAACATTTCAGAGACACAAACTCAGCTTTAATGATTTTTGGTACAAACCACGATAAAACAGAGAGACACGATAATGAAACTTTCGCAGGTATTCGGATATGGTCTGGTACAGGCGGAGGTTACAAAGAATCTCTTACTGAGTTTGTTGGTGACCGTGTCCTTATTTACAACAACGGTAAGTACCGTAGCCCTTGGAACTTCCACGGGAATACAGAAGACGGAAAGACTTACATCTTACCAATGAACCAAAACGGAGTGAAGCACTTCATCGGCCGTGGCGACTTCTTCCTTGAAGGTGTTTATTCTAAGAACTTCTTTCTTGGTGGAGGTGTGAGTGTCGGAGATTATCTTTGGGACTTGCTTACTTGCTTCGGTCAATTGGTACAAAATAATGTGGTTAAGGATGGTGCTAAAACACACATCACAGGAGTTTTAAGGAAACGAGGTTACAAGATTTAATGAACACAACAGATAAGATTATCAATGAACTAGCTATTAAAATAGCCAATATGTCAGTAGAAAATGCAAACTTGAAAGCTCTTCTTGGCGAATCACAAGAAGCGTTAGAAGCTATCAACAAAGTGATGGAAGCTAATCCAGAACTGAAAGAACTATTTGACGAAGCAGAGAAAGGAATGTGATATGAAATTTAAAGTAGTAAATAAATATCTACGAGAAGCAAACAAAACATTTGTAGCGATCCGATGCGATGACCCGTATACAGCATACGACCGTGTGTTGGAAGGAGACCGCATGGGCGAAAGCGATGAATCACTAATCGAAGTTGTAAAAAGAATTGTTACAACAGAACTAGATCCGACAAGTGTCATCACAGACATGCAACAAAAATTGGATATGACATCTAAGCAGACTGATGAAAATACAGAAGTGACAGAACGATTAGACAAGCTGCAAACAATCTTTATTGATTACACCATTTCAAACGGCAATATGCCTTTGAGTACCTACCAAGCTATCTCTAAGATATTACCAACTATGAAAGATAAAAAACGGTATCACACAGGAGATATTGTTCAAGCTAAATACCCATACGACACCAACCCTAAATACCCTAAAGATTCACCAGTCATCTTGAAGTTTATCGACAATTGGAACTACAACGGAGAAGAAGTTCAAGTATTGATCCAACGTGGAGCAGTTTCAATCGTCATGCCAAACATTCAAGGTGGTGGTGTAGCATGATTCATTTTACACCAGAAGACATTAGTATGATGATTGGCTTTGTCGGTGTCTGCTTAGGTATTTACGGAAACTTCAAAGGGGCGATTATAGCCCAAGAAAAACGCATGGTGATTATTGAGAAAGATGTTGAGAATCTAAGAGAATTTAAAAGCTCTGCAAACAAACGCTTGGATAATCACGATGAACAGAATAAAGCCATCTTGGTCTTGGCGGAACAAGTTAAGGTCTTAAGTGAAGACGTAAGAGAGCTTAAAACCTTAATCACTAGCAATCGATAAAAAAAGAAAAAGAGGAAAAATAATATGAAAACATTCGCTAAAAAATTAGGTATCAAAGTAATCAAAACAATGTCTCAGGCAGCACTTGGTGTAATCGGTTCTTCAGCTTTGTTGACCGAAGTAAACTGGGCTGTAGTGGCTTCAACAATCGCTCTTTCAGGCCTGACTTGTGTATTGATGAACCTTTCCGAACTTAAAGAAGACTAATAAAAAGGAGGCGGTCTTTTGACTACTCAAAGACAATTACTAGATACGCTAAACAGCGTAGTCGATCAACGCCTAACTGTTCCTACAAATCCTCATGGCGGGCAATGTGTTGCTGCAGTCGATAACATCTTACAGTACCAAGGATTGTACAATCTCAATTTCAGTTACTTAAACGCTATTGACGGGCTTGACAGAGCTTCTATATTAGGGCTTAGGGTAACATACTTCAACGGTTCTAATAACCCACCTGTAGGCTCTGTATTCGTTTCTGATTGTTCTCCATATCATCCATTCGGACATATTGGATTTGTGGTGGCAGAACACGCAGATGGAACGATTACAACCATTGAGCAGAACATAGACGGTAACGCAGACGCTTTATACAATGGCGGATGGGTTCGTAGAGTTCGTAGAAACTTATCAAGCGATGGAACATTTAGCTATGTTGATTGGAACGCACCGAGCCAACGCATGGTTGGTTGGTTTGAATTACCATTCACACCAGAAGCAACAGAAGCACAACAATCAAGCACAAAGAAAAGAGGAAAAGAAAAAATGTTAGTTATGCGCAGTCATTCAGGTAAACAAGGATACTTCGGAGTTGTAGGAGATACAGTGTTCGGTATTGGCCATATCGAAACGGTACAAAGTCTAATCAATGCGGGGGCTGCAGAAATCAGCATCCATGATGACGACTTCAACCGAATCATCGGACAACTCAACAGCGACTTGAAGACCCTTGGAAACATTGAAAAAAATATCAAAAACTAAAAATTAAAAAAATAAAAATAGAAATATTAAAAATTTAATTCAACCCTACTAGCTCAAAGGCTGGTAGGGCTTTTTTCTTTACAACAGACATTTTGTAAAATGTCCTTTTTAATAGAAATACAAGGGGCAAAAAGGGGGCATAAGTTTTAAACTTTTGTATTTTTATAGTAGAAATAGAAATAGGTTTACTGCTTATATATGCTTATTTTGCAATGTTTTCTTCTATTATGTATCCATGAAATGCTTCATTCTATTAAAGACGCTGTTAAATAATCTTGATTTTCAAAGCCTATTGTATCAACGTTTTGACGTTGTACAATAGGCTTTTTTGTTGCTTTGGGGCAAAGTTAGGGAGATTATCTGTTTAATAGTTTAACAATATGTACGTCTATTTTTGAGTGATGTGTGTAAGTAGTTATATAATAGCCATAGAATCTGAAAGATAACCACTTTTAATGTTCAATTATTTTCAATGCTTTTTTGCAATTAAATGATTTTATAAAATTATTCCAAGTTAGATTAATGATAGAGAGTAAAAAATCTATTGATAAAATTCTTATTTACAATCATTCTTAATAGTCAAGATAGCTAATACGTGATATAATGTAGGTAGCTAGTAAGAATAGGGAAGAAGAATATGAAAGAACATAAGCACCATATGGACCAGAATAAAGAATACTATCAAGATGTACTGAAACATTTGAGAGAAAAAGGAGTCCGTATTACAGAGACTCGAAAGGCTGTGATTGATTTTATTATCCAAAGCCATGATCATCCCAGTGCTGATATGATTTATCAGGCTCTACTGCCTGCATTTCCAAATATGAGCCTGGCAACAGTTTACAATAATCTCAAGGTTCTCATTGATGAGGGATTTGTTTCCGAGCTTAAGGTCCGGAATGATACTACAACTTATTACGATTTTATGGGCCATCAGCACCTTAATGTTATCTGCGAAAAATGCGGTCGGATTGCTGATATGGATTTGGATTTACCAGATGTTCAGCAAGAAGCTGCAGACCAGACGGGATATCAGATCACTAAGAGTCAAATGGTGGTCTATGGTATCTGTCCAGATTGTGTGGCCCGACAGCAGGAAGCTAGTTAATAATAGAGGGGAAGTTAGGATTGCTTTCCCTTTTTGCTAGCTCCAATATTTTGGTTAAAAAAATCACAAATATCTTACTGAGACTAGCTTTTTAAGGAAAAATTTTGTAAAATATAATGGTAGCTGTATGACAGTTTTCAAAAATTAAAGGAGAATTTCTAATGGTAAAATTAGTTTTTGCTCGCCACGGTGAGTCTGAATGGAACAAAGCTAACCTTTTCACTGGTTGGGCTGATGTTGATTTGTCTGAAAAAGGAACACAACAAGCGATTGACGCTGGTA
>ERZ773061.201-NODE-201-length-25891-cov-6.966713_pt1 | contig 25891 bp, 25 predicted proteins | sample MGYA00580627_ERZ773061 | MGnify/ENA primary metagenome ERZ773061 (study PRJEB29015, sample SAMEA2738119) | human oral metagenome | biome: human oral; feature: human-associated habitat; material: saliva | place: China | collected 2223 ...
TTTTTGATATTCCCCTTAAGTGGTGGGGACGTGAGCAACTCCCTTCGGGATTTCATCACTTATTTTTGAGCCTACTGTCTCAAAAATCCCCTGTTTCAGTAGCACAAGCTACTGAAACTTTCACCACGGCGGGAAATATCTTCCTTGCAAGCCTCCGGCTTGCCTCTTATCTTTCTTTCATAGTTTATTGTCGTTTCGGACAAGTTTTCTATTATGTAAAGTTACGACATGAGAAGTCGAAATTATACGCAGTAGCTGATTGGCAGTTCACTTCGCAAACGCTCGTGACAAGCCTAATCACCCTTGCAGGGGTGCGTCAACGAAATCACAGATTTCTGACTTACCGCCTAATCGAACTCGCCCTAAGCTCTGGGTAAAAAAGATAGATTTCCTTGTGTTCATCGAACACTTCGTCAACCTCCTATTTTTCTGTGAGCTTTTTCGGGCTCTATATCTTAGTTATATACTACTACCATAGCCGGTCTTAGAATGCGGTCATGGAGTTTGTAGCCTTTTTGGAAGACTTGTGCGATGGTATCCGCTGGATGTTCGTCATCAGCTGGAACTGTTTGAATAGCCATGTGATAGTTATGGTCAAATTCTCCATCAGCTGGAATTTCTTCGATGCCCTCTTCTTTGAGAGCATGAACCAAGCTTTCTTGCACCATTTCCAATCCTTTTTTGACATCATCTGTCAATCCTTCAACAGCAAGAGCACGCTCAAGGTTATCCAAAGAAGGTAGAATCGCTTTTGCTAGATCTTGACTACGATAGCGTTGCAAGAGCTGACGTTCTTCATTGGCACGGCGTTGGATATTTTGCATTTCTGCATGAGCGCGGAGATATTTGTTCTCAAAATCATCTGCCCGCTCATTTGCTAGTTCTAATTCTGATTTTTCGGGACTTGCTGATTCAGCCTGCTCAGCTGTTTCGACAGTTTCTTTTACTTCTACATCTTCTGGATGTTCTTCGTGTTTATGTTTGGCCACAAGGCACCTCCTTTTTAGGAATGATTATACTGTAATTAGTGGACTTCATAGTGGTTACTACTGAGGTAGCGATAGAAGTCCGTCAGTTTCATAGTCAAGACACGATTAATCACATTAACCTGACTGACCACTCGCTGATAGTCGAGATTGACTGGTCCAATGACTGCTAAAATTCCAAATCCTCTGTAAGGAATCAGAAATTTGCTAGAAATAATGGTCAAATCAGACAAGCAACTTTCTCGGCTATCTGCCACACGCACACTTTGCATCTGATCCTCGGCTAGACTATCTCTAATCTCAAAGGCCACCTTCTGTGAATCATCAAAGAATTGATAGGCCTTCAAATCTGAAAAATTCAACAAGCCAACCTTGCCGGACACAATAACATTCTCTTTGAAAATATCACCGAAGATATGCTCAAACAGATGAATGACATTATCTGTCGTAGTGAAATAGCGCTGGATAATCTGGGGAATTTCCGTCCGAATCTTGTAGTGAATATCCAAGACTGTCTGTCCCAAAAATCGCTCCTGAACCAAAGCTTTAAGCCTATCCAAATCTTCTCTTAGGAAGTTGCGCGGAATCATAAACTGACTGGTGATAGTATTGGACTCATCTAGAGTGAAGACTGCTAGAGCCGTATGCTGACTGAGTACTACGATATCAAATGCTGTCAAACGCTGCCGACTGGGTTCGACATCCAAGGCAACAACTGTGCAACCACTCAGCTTAGCTAGAAGGTCCGCTGCCTGTTGAAGAATGTCCTCCAAGTTGAAAAACTCATGGTCAAAGGCCTTGATAACCTCATAGAGTTCATTCTCAGCGAGACGATCAAAGGATAGCGAATGCTTGACGAAGTACTGAAAACCAGCAACACTGGGTTTACGACCACTAGATGTATGAGCCTTCTCCAATAGTCCCTGTTTTTCTAGAGCTGCCATATCGTTTCGGATAGTGGCGCTACTAGAATTGATGGAATCCTGCAGGGCTTTGGAGCCGACCGGCTCATGAGTCTTGGTAAAGATATCAATAATCAAATTCAAAATCTCATTTTGACGCTCCGTTACCACGACACCACCTCCATTCAAGATTTCCTTCTTTGTTAGCACTCGATCACCTTGAGTGCTAACTCATGATTCTATTATACACTCTTCCGAAACAAAGTCAAGATAAAAACTCAAAAAATTAGCACTCTTTTCACAAGAGTGCTAAAAATCAGTCTAAAGACCTAGTTTAATCATCCAAGGCTTTCATGTGACTCATTAAGTAGAAGGAAAGTCCTGCAAAAAGAAGTAGCCAGAGAACGAGAGCCAAAAGTTCTCCACTCCAAAATTGGAAGTTAGACCAATCTTTCATAAAAATAGTAAAGAGTCCCAAAAAGCTATAACGCAGAACCTTAAATAAATCCTCATTCATATTCGAAAACATAGGAATAAAAGCTACCAAAAGCATAGCTGGAACACTAAGGGATTGGGCCATAACCTGATTTTTACAAAACAGACCAACCATTAAGAAAAAGAAAATTAAGACTAGCAAAGTTAACAAGAGAACCAAACCATAGCTGAATACCTGATTAGAAAGCTTGGCTCCTACCAAAATCGGAGTAATGATGATATAAAAGATCCCAATAATCGCTGGCCAGATTAAAGCTGAGAGAATGTATTGACCCGCTGTCACACCAGCCAAGCGCAAACTTTGCAAATTATGTTTTTCTCTCTCCTCAGCTAAGATAATAATAATTGGTGTCCCAACAGACATGGCTAAAGAGAAGGGCAAAGAAATATTCATTAACAAGATAGCTAGTCTGCCTGCTCCCAGTTCTTGACCTGCTCCATTCAGTGAAAAAATAAATTTATAAAGAAAAACGAAGAAAACTGGCATGAGAACTTGTAAAAAGACACTTTTATTAGCTAATGTCGCTTGGCCCCTCAGCCAAATCATCCCTTTTAATTTATTAGACATTTAAGGTTCCTCCTGTCAAGGTAATGAAAACATCTTCTAAAGTTGGTTCGCAAGAATGAATACTGATAACATTTGACAAATCCAAACCTCCTTGCAGTTCCTCAAAGGTCACCGTCTTCGTCGTCAAATCTACATATTCTAAACGAACTTTCTTATCTGTATTATACTTTTGAATAATCTCATGCGGACTGCCTACTTCGACCAACTCACCTTTATGCAGCAAGGCTAAGCGATCACACAAAAGAGTAGCTTCCTGCATATCATGTGTCGTTAGAAAAATAGTTGTTCCCTGAGCTTTTAGTTCCAGTAGCAAGTCATGGATTGTTCGAGAAGTTGACGGGTCCAAACCACTGGTCGGCTCATCCAAAAAGAGCAATTTAGGCTGATTAATCAAGGCACGGACCAATAGCATCCGTTGTTTCATACCTGTTGATAGCTTTTCAGCCACCTTGTTGCGACTATCATAGAGCCCCACTTTTTGAAGAAGCTCATCAACTTTCTTCATATCTACACCAAAGATCATAGCATAGGCCTTGAGATTGTTATAGAGTGACATCTTCTCATAAAAGCCACTCGTATCACTGACAATCCCAATCTGCTCTAGGACTTCTACCTTTAAATCCTCAACCGTTTCAGACAGCACATGAGCTGTTCCAGCATTTGCCTTGAGCTGCCCAGTCAAGATATTAATGGTCGTTGTTTTTCCTGATCCAGATGGTCCTAGGAAGCCAAAAATTTCTCCTTCTTGAATGGAAAAATCAATTCCTGCCAAGGCTTCTTGTTCCTTGAACTTCTTTTTCAAGCCCTGAACTTCAATAATCGTTTTTTTCATCATTATCCTCGCTTTCATAAAAACAATTGATAAGAAACTTATCAGTCTTTGAGCTCCTGCTTCATTCTCCAGAAACTCAAGCCGATATGAATCAGTTGACAAAATAAAATAAATAACAATACCGTATCTATTAATAAGATACATTTTACTAGCCAATCTACATCTGAACCTTTCTGAGCTACACTTAAAACTAAATAAGTAGCAAAAAACAAAGCTACAAGGGCTGGCAAAAACCGCCATATAAGCAAACGCTTAACCATTTCTAGCTTAGACCAGGCATCATTATAGATCTCAAGGTCACTTTCCGCATCAAGCTGAGAAACCGGCTTACGGAAATAGGAAAACTGATTAAAATTTGTAATATGCTCCCAACCACAATCTTTAAAGAGTTGATAATAGGAATCTCGCTCCGATTTCTTTATAGGGCAAAAATCTAACTGATAGGCCATTTCCTGAGGTGAAGTTTTTTCAAAAGTATAACGAACTGCAATTATAAGAGGGGAATAGTTTACTTTTTTCAACTTCCATCCCTGGCCATGCATCTTTTTAAAATAGGCCGCTTCTCTATTATAGTCTGCAATGGTGAAGATCCTGTAGACGATTTTCTTTTCCATCAAACATCCTCCTTACTATTGCGGTAAAGACGCTCAATTCGCTGGATTTCCAAGTTTAAAATCTTCAGTCCAAGTTCTGTAATCTGGTAGAGTTTCCTTTTTTCTTCCTCGCGAACAAAGGCAATCAGACCATCCTTTTCCATTTTGGACAAGGTTCCATAAATGGTTCCTGGACTAATTGACAACTGACCTTCTGTCAATTCCTTGACTTTTTGAGTAATACTGTAGCCATGCCTTTCTTTCTGGAGACAAAAGAGAATATAGAATCCTGTCTCTGTCATCGGTACATAGACTCGCCTGAGTTTTTCTGTCAATCCACTCATCTTTGCTTCACCCTTTCACTTCGATATATCGAAGCTTGATATATGAATTATATCGCAGTCCGATATAGTTGTCAAGAGTTTATATAGGAATCTTGCTCAAATTATTCTTTTAGCTCAAATAGATCCTCTATTTTCAAATCAAAGACTCGTGCAATTTTTAGAGCCATTTCAAGAGAGGGATTGTAACGATTATTTTCTAGATGCAAAATCGTCTCTCGCCTGACACCGATACGCTCTGCCAATTCTTGCTGGGTCATGCCACGAGCCTCACGAGTAGACTTCAAACTTGTAATAAGATTGCTTACTTTCCCCATCATGCCCCTCTACTTTCCAAATACATGAATGCAAAATTGAAAAGTAAGACCAGCATCCCTGCTACTATAAAAAAGATACCTCCTGGAATTAACAGCCCCTTCACGATCGTTAAAAGCAAGGCTAGGGTTAGCATAAAGATGATACTGCTAGCAAATGCTATCATGGCAGCCTTAGATAAATTTGCATAAAAACGCTCATCTGCTTGCTCATCTGCTTTTCTTGAGATAAAGTAAAGAAGAAAAATCAGCTGCACTAGAAGGCCTAGCGCCATTACCGTTTCCTTTAAAAGACCCGCAGATGGCGTACTGAGCCAGATGCCTAGAGTATAGATGGACGAAGCAGATAAAACGAGGATGCCATTTAATTTTTCTTTAATAGAGAAAATCTTCCTCTCCCTAACTTCGTTTTGTTTGCTCTTTAAAATTCCCCAAGTAGCAAAAAACAGACCAATCCCTGTACCACCAATTAATATTAACTTTTCCAGCAAGCTAAATCGAACAACCCCAGTTAAAACCGCCCAATCTCCGCATAAGACCAGAATCCACAAAGGTAGTAACAAGACTAGCTTTTGACCTTTTTTCATGACAAACCCTCCTATTGTATTATAAATATATCACATCCTACGTTATAAATATATCACATCGATCGTAATAATGCAAATTTCTCGATAAAAAAAGCCAGGAACACCTGACTTACTTGATTTATTTTTCTGCTGCCTTTAGTAATGCGATGTACTCTTCCAGAACTAGATTGTGCTTTTGCATATACTGGGCGTTCTCTACACCGACATAGCGGTAATGCCAGTGTTCAAAATCAACTCCAGTAATATTACTCTTGCCTTCGGGATAGCGAAGGACGAAGCCATATTGCGGGGCTAGCTGAGCTATCTTAGCTGCTAGTTCATCCTCCAGCCCTTCAGGAACACTCATATCAATAGCCAATCCTGTTTGATGTTCACTAGCTCCTGGAATCTGAATCTGTTTCTGGACAGCACTGACTGCTTCTTCATGCGACAGGCCCTTAGCCTCCTCTGCTGCAACATTCTCATTAAAGAGCTCTTCTTGCTCTGCACGACTCCGATAACCAGAAATTAATATTTCTCCTGGAGCTACGGCCTGAGCCGCAGCAAGGAACTGCCGAGTATTTTCAGCAATACGACTATCAACCCGGATTTCCCCAACCTGAGTCAAAGAAGGTGTCTTTTCCTCCTGTAGATTATCACGGTTAATCAAAACTAAATTCCAGTCCGCCGAGGACACCTTGGGTAAATCAGAATCCGAACTTGTTAATCTTGAAGACTTAGAGTTGCTTGGCTTAGTAGAGCTACTCACTTGGCTCGAAACCTGAACATAGCTGAGAAGATTCTTCAGTAAGGATGGACGGAAATAAATAACCGTCCCACCTATGACTAGGGTCAAGATAAGTAATAGTAAGATCGTCAAGCCAATCTTCTTGACCTTGGATTTTCTCTTTACTCTTAGATGTTTCGCGTGTTTCAACTTATTACTCCATTACTTTGGCGCCCACTTCACGATAAGACATATCGCCAATCCGGTCAATCGTAAACTTACCATCTTCGTAGTCCACTACAGTTACACTGCCGTTGTGCAGGCCTAAACCTCGAGGTGTTGCGTGGTCAATCAACCAAGCGAAGGTTCCAATCGTCATACCATGACTGACAATCAGAGCATTTCCTCCTCCTAGAGACTCAACTTCTTTGGCGATACTCTCAAAACCATCTAAAATACGGCCACTGAGTTTAGGCCAAGATTCTGCCCAGCCCGCTGTGTCCACTTCTACCAGTCCTTCTGCTAATTCGGGATAGCTAAGTTGATGAACATGTTCGACATGAAAGACACGGGGCATAACACCCATAAAGAGTTCACCGTCATAAGCCCCATCAAAGCTACCAAAACACCATTCTCGAATACGTTTGTCTGTACGATAAGGGATCTTATCTCTCAATCCCAGCTCTTCTAAAATGATTCCCATGGTTTGAATTGTTCGACCACTATCGCTTGAATAAGCCCGCTTAAAATCTATACCAGCATCTTTTAGTCCCAATCCTAACTCTCGAATTCCTCGTTCACCTTCATCTGTCAGAGGGGTATCCGACCAACCTTGAGCTCGACCAATTGTATTAAACATGGTTTTACCGTGACGGACGATATACAATCTTGTTTTTGACATTTACTTGCCTCCCTTATTCTTCCTTTATTATACCACTTTTAGGAAAAAATCAAGACCATTCCTGTCAGCGACTATTTAAAACCTCTGCACCAGCTTGACGATAGGACACATCTCCCAAACTTTCAATGGATAGTTTTCCATTGGCATATTCGACAACTGTCACACTTCCATTTTCAACACCAGAATTTTTCTTAATCTCTTCGTCAATTAAATAAGCAAGTGTACCGATTGTCATACTATGGCTGACTACCAAAGCATTACCACCACCTGAAGCCTCAACATCTTTTGCAATAGCTTCAAAACCTTCTAAAATTCTGCCACTGAGCTTATCCCATGGTTCCGCCCAACCTGCAGTATCTACTTCAACTAAGCCATTCGCCAAGTCCGGCAGACTAAGCTCCTTGTAGTCATCTGTTTTCAATACACGAGGAATGACACCGTGAAAGAGTTCTCCACCATAAGCACCATCAAAACTGCCAAAACACCACTCTCGGATTCTTTTATCAAAGGTATAAGGGATTTGCCCGGTTAAGCCAAGTTCCTCCAACACAATCCCCATAGTCTGAATGGTTCGCCCCGAGTCACTTGAATAAGCTTTTACAAAAGAAAGGCCTGATTTTTTTAATCCAATCCCCAACGCTCGAATACCACGTTCCCCTTCAGCTGTCAGAGGAGTATCTGACCAACCTTGGGCTCTGCCAATGGTATTAAACATAGTCTTCCCATGCCGAATGATAAATAATCTCGTTTTTGTCATCTCTTCTCCTTGTTCAATCGAAAAGGCCTGTCTGCACAGACCCTATTTTCTTATTAATTTTTAAAACTGTGAATCGGCGCTGGAATCTGTCCACCACGCGCAATAAAGGCAGCTGACGAAGCTTGGTTGACCTTCATGACCGGAGCTGTCCCCAAGAGCCCGCCAAATTCAATCATATCTCCCTCCTTGCCCTTTGGAATAATCCGCACAGCTGTCGTCTTTTGATTAATGACACCAATCGCTGCTTCATCGGCAATCATGGCTGCGATAGTTTCAGCCGGTGTCGCCTCAGGAATGGCAATCATATCCAAACCTACTGAGCAGATAGCTGTCATTGCTTCTAACTTTTCTAGATTGAGCGAGCCATTTTGCACAGCCGCAATCATGCCCTCATCTTCTGACACAGGAATGAAAGCACCAGACAGACCACCCACTTGATTGCAGGCCATGACACCACCTTTTTTGACTTGGTCATTGAGTAGAGCAAGCGCCGCTGTCGTGCCATGAGTGCCGACTGTTTCTAAGCCCATTTCTTCTAAGACACGAGCTACTGAGTCTCCGACCGCTGGCGTTGGAGCCAAACTCAAGTCAACAATCCCGAACTTGACGCCCAGACGTTCGCTGGCCATCTGACCAACCAACTGACCAATACGAGTGATTTTGAAGGCTGTTTTCTTGACCGTTTCAGCGACCACATCAAAGCTCTCACCACGAACCTTTTCCAGGGCTCGCTTGACAACCCCTGGCCCAGAAACACCGACATTGATGACCACATCTGCTTCACCAACACCATGAAAGGCACCCGCCATGAAAGGATTGTCCTCTACCGCATTGGCAAAGACGACAAGCTTGGCCGCACCCATGTCAGACAGTTGGGCCGTTTCCTTAATAATCCGTCCCATATCCGCAACTGCCGTCATATTAATACCAGTCTTAGTTGAGCCGATATTGACAGAAGAACAGACCTTGTCCGTCTCTGCTAAAGCTTTCGGAATAGAGTTAATGAGGATTTCATCGCCTTTTTGATAGCCCTTTTGGACCAAGGCAGAAAAACCACCAATGAAGTCTACTCCGATTTCCTTAGCCGCTCGATCCAGAGCCTTAGCCAAAGGAATATAATCTGTAGCATCCGTAGCCGCTCCGATCAGAGAAATCGGAGTCACTGAGACCCGCTTGTTGACGATAGGAATCCCAAGTTCTGCAGCAATTTCGTCCCCAACTGCCACCAAATTTTTAGCCTTGGTCGTGATTTTTTGGTAAATCTTCTCAGCGGCCCAATCAATGTCTGTATCGATGCAGTCCAAGAGTGAAATGCCCATGGTGATGGTCCGAATATCGAAATTCTGCTCCTCAATCATGGCAATGGTTTCTGTAACTTGTCTAATATCCATCCTTCACTCCTTAGATATTGTACATAGCATCAAAAATAGCTGCACTTTGAATATTGATTTTGACGTTAAGAGTCTGACCAAAGCTCTCAAATTCACTGCGAAGAGCTGCAAAATCTTGTTTTTCTTCACTTGAAACAACAGCCATCATCGTAAAAAACTCATCCAAAACTGTCTGTGAAATATCATCTATATTCAATCCCAACTCTGCAATCTTAGTTGAGACTCCCGCTACAATCCCTGATCTGTCTTTCCCAACAACCGTAATAATTGCTTTCATTGTCGACTCCAATCCATTTTTTGTTTGTATTATTGTAGCATAAAAGACACTATTTTGCATGGAATTGTAGAAATTCCTCAGACGAGCTTTTACAAGCTTACTTCTCACTCTTCTATTTTAAGCAAAAATACATAATTCTCCCATACCAATTAAGCCCGCCATTTCTTGTTCGACAAAAGTCATGGATGGGCTTGTAAGACAAACATCTCAGATTTGTCTATGGAAAGCATATTTTTTATCTATGCTTTTTCTTGAAAACGATTACAAAAATTGTTATAGTAAGATTAAAGAACACTTTATAAAGGAGGTCTCTTATGAAAGACACCTATAAGAAACGCTTATATACTCAGGTTCTTAGCCTGTCAGCCGCAGCCCTTTTAGCTGTTCTAGCCCAAGGAAACGTAGCTGCCGATACGCTAAATCCAACTGAAGCTCCGCAGGAAGGCAACCAAGCAACCGCTCTTGTCGAAAATCCAACTCCTGTCAGTGCCGAGAAAACAGAAGACCATTCTGATCAACCTCAGACACATACTGCAGATAAGGAAAGTCAGCCTGTAGCTAAAGCGGATAAGGCTACAAGCGATACGACCTCTAGTCCAGCCACAGAAGCAGAAAGCTCTGAAGCCGCTACTGCACCTGATAAGCCTGAAACACGCGCAACTAGTAGTGAGGACTCAAAGGTTCAGCTTGCGGACAGTAAGGTTTATATGTCTGAAAAAGCAAGCATTGAGGAAACTGTTCAAGAACAAGGTGCCAAAGCCAACAAAATTAATTGGACACTTGATAACAAGCCAATTAGCGAGTGGAAAACATGGAAGATGGAAGACGGCACCTTCTCTGGAGATCCCTTTGTAACCATAGAAGAAAAAGCCGAAGGAAACGACCTCAAGCTATCTCTAAAATTTAAGGAATTATTTGGCCAAGATCTGAGTTTGCGGACCCCCAACAATATCCGCAGAACTTACCGCAACTTTATGGGCAATCATGAATTAGTCGGGGTCAGTGAAGATTTAGGACTTACTATTCGCAAAAACATTGTCCTAAGACCATATGAAGACTTCCATACCCACGATGAAATGCTGGCCTCTATTGAAAAGAGTCGACAAGAAGCTAAAGATGATCGTTTGGTTCAAATCGAAACGATTGGTAAGAGTGCGCAAGGACGAGATGTCAAACTGGGCATTATTAGCTCCGATCAAAAGAGCATTGATGACTACCTCAATACAACCAATCCAAAAGCCCTCACAAAACCTGCCGAAATGCTGACCGCCTTAAAGAACGGTACACTGGATTACAAGCTACCGGTCCTGATCAACAATACCCATGCTGATGAACAGCCTGCAATCGACATCATCACCGGACTTTTCAATACTTTTGCCACGAAAGATAACATTTCTTTCCAGACAACTGACGCCAATGGACTTGCCAAAAACGTTACTCTTAGTGTCAAGGAACTCCTCAAGAAATTTATTTTCTTATTTGATTTCACAGAAAATCCCGACGGAGATGTTGCCAATACTCGTGCACTAGCTAATGGAATTGACCCAAACCGTGACACAAGTTATCAGGCCAATCCTGAAACTCGAACTGTCGCCGGCCTCATCAACAAATGGAATCCTATTGCTCTTTATGACATTCATGGATTCGTTAAAGAATTCTTGATCGAACCAGCAACACCACCTCATGATCCCAACTTCGAATATGACCTTTTGTCAAAAAATATGCTGGAAAACGCCCACCACATGGGACGTGCCGGCGTCGCTAACTCTAAGTATGACAGCTATATTATCCCTAAACTAGACTGGGGTGATGGCTGGGACGATTCCTTCTCAGGCTATACTGGAGTTTACGCTATGTACCATGGTATCTTAGGGCATACAATCGAAATTCCTGAAGGAAATCAAGAGTCCTATAAAGCTGGATACCACGCAGTATTGGGAGGTATTTCTTACTTATCTCAAAACCCAGACAAATTGATGGAAATGCGCCTCAACTTCTATCTCAGAGGTATCAATAAGGTAGAAGATCCTAAAGCAGAGAATGAATTAGTAGGACCTGATGGTAAGGTCGTTGGACGGATCAAGAATGGTCAAAAGAAATTCTTCCCTGACTATTATGTCATTCCGATGGGCCTTGATAAAAACAACGATTCTCAACAAGCCTTCAATATGATTGAATACTTCAAGAGAAATGGTGTCACTCTTAAAGAATTGAAGGAAGATGTAGGCAACTATAAGAAAGGAGACCTGGTTGTTGATATGGCCCAAGCTAAACGAGGCTATGCCAACCATATCCTTTATAAAGGTTCTAATGAATCCGCTTGGTCAGCTATGTATGCCGAACTTTTAGTGAATTTCCCAGACATGCGTGGCTTTAAAGCGGAAGCAGTCTTCAAAGATAAACTCTTTGACGGAAAATTAGGAGACGTAACGGCTCTTCGTGCTACTCGTACAAGCGAAATTAACCACTCGGCTCCTTACTACGTGATCGCAAATACATCCGACAGTGCCGTAAAAGCTGTTAACCAAGCTATTCGCCAAGGAAAGAAAGTCTATCTAACAGACGATGGCTATATCGTTGATACACCGACATTCGAAAACCTGCTGGGAGATTATGCTATCTACGGGGATGCACTCTATAAGGTTCCTAACGGCCCAAGCCTGAAAGCCCTGAAAGTCTATTCACCTCCTCATCAATTTTATTGGGCAGGTGTTGATTCGCCTACACATACGGCTCTAGCACTTAAAAATCTAGGTTTTGATCTTGTCGACACACCAGAGGAAGCTGATGTTGTTGTTTTAGAAAGCAATAATTTTGACAAATCTCTGGTCGGTCTCAAGCCAACCATCGTCGTTGGCGGTTCTGCTATGCAAAGACTCGAAAAATTGGGTCTTATTGACGGATTTGATGCTGAAAAATTCTCTGGTGGCAGTGATTTTGAAGGCCTCATGAAAGCAATTATAGATGATCAAGATCCACTGACTAGCGGTTATAATAAGAACGACCTCTTCTATTCTAACTCAGGAAACTGGATTGCCAAGGCCCCAGCCAACTTCAAAACTTTGGCAACAATCGCTGGCAGTGATTACTATATAGCTGGGTGGTGGCCAGGCAACGAAAAACTGGCTAACAAAATTGTAGCTATCTCTGGGAAATACAACGAAAATCCATTATTTGTATATGCCGGAAATCCTACCAACCGCTTGCATACAATTCACTTCTACCGTTGGATATCCAATGCAGTCTTTGGTAGTCAGTTGGCAAACTTGACAGATTATATCTTGCCAAGTCCAACTCCAAACCCAATTCCTCAACCTCAGCCATTAACGCCTCCTACTTACCAGGCTCCAAGCAAAACCTATCAAGCTCCAAATCAAACAAGACTTGATTTTAAACCTGCAACTAAAGTTGAGCCTGTTCAGGAGATTTCTTTGACCTATAGCAGAGAGTCTCTTCCAAAAACTGGAACACAGGAAATGACTGAAGGCTTCAAGCTAGCAAGTATTTTAATCGCTTGCTCTGCTGGACTCTTCCTTTTGAAGAAAAAGGGAGACTAATACTTAAAAACACACCTCCCAATTGATGCGGGAGGTGTATTTTTAGTTATAAGCTTTGTTATTTTTTCACATAGGTATGAAGTGGATAGGTCGGATAGGCCAAGTCACGCGCCAACTCTGAAGTCACATAACCTGCCGGTGCATCTAACACAGAAGGGATTCGATTGACGATAGTGGCACAGGTCAAGGCTACAGTATCAGGCTTGCTGACTGAGAAGACTAGATTTGGCTCACCAGTAATTTCCCAATCACACATATCTCCGTCATTTTCACGATAGACCTTGCCAATACACTCTACTTCTAACTCAATTCCCTGATGGGTATGAATGGTTGTCACAGCTGACATACCCGTTACTTGCCCCGCCGGAACCGTGCGTCCCAGCGTTTCAGAATAAACATCTTCATCCAAAATGTAAGGAACGCTCTTTTGTGAAATATCCTGAATAGTCCAGTTCATCTTAGAGCAAATAGCTTCAGCAGCATTCCACATATAGGACGGCAGACTCTCAGCACTGGCAATTTCCTTTTCAAATCGCTCTGAATCGTAACCAGCACCATGCGCTTCTGCCAAAGCCAGACCATAATCTTCCACATTATAGCTGACAATCCCTTTCACCTTTTGAATGCGATTAAGGCCAGACATAGCCAAGCAAGGCATATTAATCCAGTAAATATCCTGCATGCCTGAGCCCATTACAGTGACACCATATTCTTTAGCCAGCTTGTCCAAGCGGTTTGTTTCGGATGGCGACGTCGTCCAAGGGTAGATCGCTTCCTCACATGTCGTGATGATATTAACTCCATGCTTGATGGCTGTTTCAAAAAAATCATACATTTCCGGCATATAGGAAGCAATGGTGACAATGGCAATGTCAGCGTCACACTCTCCAAAGACACGTTCAGCATTATCAGAAATCAGGACACCAGTCTTATAGCCTAGCTCTGCAAAATCACCAACATCCTGCCCTACTAAAGCAGGATTGTTATCAATAGCTCCTACGATTTCTACACCGTGATCCAGTAGATACTTGAAAATCACTTTAGACATCTTGCCGCAGCCATACTGAACAGCACGAATTTTTGTATTTCTCATGGCAAACCCTCCATTAATTGTTATTATTTTCACAATTATAGTATAATATCTCTAGTAACTAGAGAGTCAATAGAGGGTTTTAAAAAATGAAAAAAATTTTGCGTATAGGAGAGTTTTCCCAAATAAATCAGATTTCCATCCAAACTCTAAGATTCTATGACCAAATCGGTCTTTTAAAACCCTATAAAGTCGATCCAGAAACCAACTATCGCTACTACCACATCAATCAATCTTCTCTGGTTGACTCCATTCAGTACCTGCGTCAACTGAATTTTTCTCTAGAAGACATCAAAGAAATCCTATCTGATAAAGACCATTTTCAACTGCACCAGCTTATCGAGGAACGCTATCAGCGCCTTCTAGAGGAAAAAGAGAATTTAGAAAAACAAATCCAAGAAATCGAAATCTTTCGGTCTGGTGCCCGTATCTATGGCGAAAAACAGAGCGAGCAAGAACTGGAAATCCAAACTTTTCCTGAACGGCAGCTGCTTATTTTTGAAATTGATCAAAATATTTATCAAATGAAAAGTGAAGAATACGAACTTGCTCTACGCTGCTTCAAGCAAGAAATCCTGCGTTACAGTCCTTTTTTCACCCATTTCAGCCGTGTTGGCTCCATTATGAAACAAGAAGATTTCCAAAAAGAAAGATGGATTTCCAAGCAACTCTGTCTCTTCCATCATACTCCTAATGAACTCCCTCACTTAAATCGAATGTTGCTGCCGGCAGGAAATTATGCTGTTGCTTACTGCTCTTCCTTTGCAGATGAACTTAAAGTTCTGCCGCATTTTCACCAAGCTCTGACCCAAGCTGGATATACTACTGTGGGCGATTATATCTGCGAGGTCATTCATGAACAGCCACAACTCCAGGAGCAGCACCGCGATATGTTCATCCGGATGCAAGTTCAGATAGAGGGATAAAAAGCAAGTAGATGTATGTAGTAGAATTTCTTGCCAGATACTAGAGCATGCCCAGCCAAAAACTAATCATTTCACAAGCCGTATCTATATATAAAAAGGATGGGAAAACACCCATCCTTTTTATGTGCAAATAACCATTGCTTAGCACCTCAGTCTTCTTGTTTCTTTCTTCCAGCTAGAAGCCTCATTCCCAGAAAAGCTAAACCAGCCAGAGGCAGAAACTTATCTTCTTGAGTGCCAGTCTTAGGCAGAGCTGAGTCGGGAGTTGGGTGCAATCTTGGCGTCGTAATAACTTTTCCTTCCTCACCTTGCTTCAGAGCTTGAGGCTGGGCTATTGTCAAAGGCTGTTTAGCACTTTCAGCCACCACCACCTTGCTTCCAACTTCTACTAGTTCGTCAACTGCTAGAGAGAGCACTTCCTGACCGAGGATGGTTCGCTGACCGTTCAAGACTTCTACAAAGACTCGCTTTTGACCCTTTTGACCAGCTACAAGTATCCGCCGCTGCCCTTGTTCCAGTTCTGGATTTTCCTGTTCTCGAGTCTGATATGCAATCTCTTCCATTACGATTTCTAAGAACGGCTTTTCTTCCACTAGGTCTTTTATTCCTTCTTCCGGAGTGACCTGATGACTTGGTTTCAGAGCCAGGGCAGCAAGAGCTGTCTTCAGATCCTGCTCTGCTCTATCTAAATCTGCCTGCTCCGCTTTTTCATCTGCCAAGAGAGACTGAGCTCGAGCCAAGGCTGCCTTGTAAGCCTGAACTGTCTCATCTGTGTAGAGGCTCGGATCTAGACTAGCCGTATTGTCTACCACTTTCTGCAGAGAAGCCTTATTAACTGCTGGCGCATGAAGATTGGTCACAAAGAAATTGCGAGCTTCCAAGTCCCCATCCCAGAGTCCCAGACCGACGTAGGCATCATTATAATAAGGCTCAACCGCATCAAATTGGTGGTTCAGGTATTCTACACCGTCCACAGATACACTGACACCATTTTTAGTTTTCACTAGCTTAACATGGTGGAACTGGCCGTCATTAAGATGCTTGCCATTCATGCTACTTTCTGCAATCGTCTCTCCCATAAAGCGGTAAAGTCGAATCTCATCATTATCGCCAAATTGAATAGAATAGGCGTTGCGAGGGTCAACATTTTCAGACGCATAGAAAATATTAATCAAGCCTTTTTGATACTTGAGCTCCACATCCAAGTTATACTCAGGGAAAGGAATCTTCTGACCTCCCATATAATAATCATTGGCGCTGGTATTCTGATTATAGAGACTTTCACCGTCGACATACCACTTACCGGAAACAGCTTTTAGATCTGGAACATTGGTCTTAAAGTCATTACGGCTAATATTGATGGTGAAGACCTTGGAAAGGCTTGGATTTTCCTTAGAGGTTGCCGTTACCTTGACCACACCCCTTTGCAGAGCAGTCACTCGTAGCTTGTTGCCATCTTTCGTGACAGAGACCAGATCTGGCTGATCCACACTCCAGCTGACCGCTTGAGAGACACTTGCTGGCATGATATATGCTTTCAAATCCAAAGTATCGCCGACATAAATATTATTTGTCACAGGAGAGGCCTGCACTAGTTCCAGTGGTTTGGTCACTGTTTGTTTGTCTTTCCAGATGCCCTTCAGCGGATAAAGAGCAATGTCGGCCTTAGCAGCACCACCTTCTACAAAAACACTAGTTGCAAGGCTATTTGGCGCAGGGAATATCTGATTGGCACCCGCCACAGTATATCCTTTGGCAAAGACTTCTAGGCTGGAACGATCCACATAGAGATGCAGATCTATGCTGCCATCCGCATTGCGCTTGACAGACTGACTATCCACCTGAGCAAATTTATTACTGAGAAGAATGCCGGACTGGCTGCGGTCAATAGAGAGAGTTTCCTTTTCTAAATCATAGGTAACTCTAGTCACTTCTCCATCTCCAACCCGCAGGTTAAAACCGACTTTCTTGGTCGTTTCACTCGGACGGAAAGTAGAGACAATTTCATACTGATCACCGGAAAAATCTTTCAATAGCTCATTCTTCTCACTAACTTCTACGTCTTTATACAACACAGCCTTGTCTCCCTGACGCAGAGACTGATAGGCTGCTATTGGCGTCTGAGTCAGCCGATAGCTTCCGTCTTGCTTGATAAGGCCTAGTTTGAGGTTAAGGTTGAAGGTGCCGTTGAACTTCTGACCGACGGTATCGGCTACCAGATTACAGTAATCTTCCCAGGTATTCATCCAGTTAGACTCGATAATGTCGGGTAGGGTTGGATTAGCCCTACTACCAAAGTCCTGAACGTAGTAAGTCATGGCCGCATAAGAATCTTTACCAAAGTTCATGACCTGATCGGCCTGAGCAAACTCAGCATCTGGGACGAAAGTCCACTTGCCCTCCATCTGTCTAAAATCACCGACCTTATAGGAGCGCCCACCACGAGACAGGACCCATTTTAGGCTACCATCATCTGCCAGTAGAGGATAGAGATCTGGGCACTCCGTATGGAGATCCGCATAAGTTGACTCCACCTTCCAATCACGCAGATTATCAGACGAATAAATTCTCAGCGGTCCGCCTGCAACGACCATAAACCATTTACCCTCCCAACGGAAGACCTTGGGATCACGAAAATCCTGTGATTGCAGTGGATCATCCGTCCAGTCAGCTGCAATTTGATCAAGCTTCGTCCAAGTCCGGCCCTCATCCTTACTGTAGGCTAACTTGATGCGCTGACCGTTTCCATCGGCAGTAATCAGCGCGACTAAACCGCCCTGGTCATTGTCAAATAAACCAGAGGAATTAGTAGTATCTGCTACGATAGAGCCTGAGAACATAGCCCCATTAGCATCCGGATAAAAGGCAATCGGCTGTTCTTCCCAATGAACCAAATCCTTGCTGGTCGCATGGCCCCAGTGCATAGGCCCCCACTTGGTATCGTCATAAAACTGATAGAAGAAATGATAGACTCCCTTATAATAAACCAGCCCGTTGGGATCATTGGCCCAACCGTCCTTGACCGAATAATGATACTGACCGCGATAGAGCTCATTGTAGTATACCTCATCTGCCTGCCGACGATGGACATTGAGCCGGTAAGTCAGACTGACTTCTTGCCCATCCGCATCCGTCACAGTACTGGTCACCGTCAGATAGTTTGCCCCCACTACCAGCGGAATATTCTTCAAATCACTATAAAACCTACCTGCAGCATCGGTCACGCTTACCTTGGCAGCAGGATTTTTCGCTACGGCGGTCAAGTCTACAGTCTCAGCATCATGTTTGACATACTGTATGGTAATAGGAGCACTAAACTGACCTTTCTGCTCCACTTTCCCAACCGAAGAAGTCACCCTTATATCCTCCAACTCGGGATTAGACTGAGGAGTGATTTCTTTATAAAAGGTATTTTGAAAAAGCAGCTCGCTATTCCAGTTTAGTAAGCCAAAATAGCCTTCTGACAGATAAGTATTCTGTCCCTTGTCATCTCTCTGAAGCGTGTAATCTCCTGAGCTGGCCACTAGAATATCATTGACATAGTAGGATACCCAAGAGCCGATAGAAACGACCTTGAGACGATATTTATTATCATCCGTTGGCTCGATATGTTTTTCATTGATAAACTGATAGTCACGCCCGCCTTGCCAACGCCAAAACTTCACATTGTTGCTGCCACCATCAATATTAACTGCATAGCTGCTCTTGTCATCCGGATTATTATTACTGCGGAAAATGAGGGCTGCCGCCCCTTCCTTACGGAGGAAGGTTACATCCGTTGAGTAAACAAAATCCTTGCCCTGACTTTGAGAGTAAAGGAAACTATCACCTTTGCCTCTGGCATCACTATAAAGTCCTTGCTCTCGGACTTCCCAAACTCCATTTTTGTCTCCCTTGGCTTCTGCCAAATTAGTATTGAAGCCTGACTGCTTATCTACAGTCTCTGCGGCAGGGATTTTTTCCGAAGCAACTTCCTTCGCTGCTGGCTGTTCGTCTTCTTCCTGTTTGGTCTCTTTAGCGTTTGCTGTGACTTGATTATCCTTATCAGCCTTTTGGTTGGCTGACCCCACTGCTGCATCCTGACTACCCACTTCCGTCGCTGCAGCCGCAGCTGTCTCCTCAGCTACAGAGTTTTCTACCTTATCGGCATTCCTTGTAGGATCAGCTGTTTGCCCGTTCTCAGCCTCCGAGACAGCTGATGAATCAGCCTGCAAGACCTGAGTAGGGGCTGGATTAGTATTACCCTCATCTGCATAAACCACACCGCCACCATCTAACAAGAAAGCTCCAAAAGCAAGCAAGGCGCACCCAAACACCCAACGCTTGCCGCTTTTTCTCATAAACCAATTTTTACACACTTTTTCCTGATGATTTTTCATGATGCACCTCAATATTCTAAAAATAAAATCAGACTCCTCACAACTAAATCACTGCTACATAAGGCACTCCTTTCACCTTTTCTTGTTCAAAATGAACACCTTGTTTAGCACCTAACTCCTTTATAAAAAAGAAGCAATCTCAATAATCTAAATATAACAAATTTTTGTAAGCGCTTCACCTAACGTTTGTCACAAAAACAAAATGACAGATGTCATATTTTAGAAACGAAGAAAAAACAAAAAGCCTCCAAAACGGAAAGCTTTTGTTTGTTTTAAATTTATTCTGAATAGGATGCTACCAGCTCGTTCTTTAGATATTCTGCCAAATGCTGATGAGCAAAAACCCCTGCTTTTTCTTCAGCTGTCGGATTATAGTTGGTATTGGTGTTCACATCATAGACATAGATCTGACCTGCCTCTGACTCTACCCACTCAATAGCAGCTACATCAATACCAGCCTGAGCTAAGAAGGTTTCATAAGCCTGTCTTTGACTAGCAGGTAGCGGATCTGTGATTTGAAACTTATCCGATGTTTCCAACTGAGCAGGCCTTTGTCCAATCTGACACCCATCTGCCGGACAAAGCTGAAAACCATCTGATGAATCAATCGACACTGTATAAAGAAACTTCTGGTTGATAAACTCCGAACGGCGAATACGACCATCCACCGGCTTGATATAGGCCTGAAGCAGAGTAATCCCATCCACAGAAGGCTCAAAAGCAGGACTGTCTACATAAGCTTCTAACTCTGATTCACTGTTAAAGAGCTGCACACCCAAACCTTTCCCAGCCCGATTATGCTTGGTAATCAGGGGATAAATATTAAGCTTTCTAGCTGCTTCCAGAATATTCTCCTGACCTAAAACAGCTACTGTCTCTGGAGAAGCAATCCCAGCTTCAGAAAGTTTCAAATATTGTTTAATTTTGCTGATTTCTAGATTGATAGCTCCGCTACCATTGACGACCTTACGGCCGTGAGCTTCCAGCCAAGCTAGAACCTGCTCAGTAAATTCCGGTGCGTAGCGATGACCTCGAGTATGAGAAGAGGCTGACATCCGATTATAGAAAATTCCTGTTGGGGGCGGACTCTGCAGATCTAAGATCCCACTTGACAAATCCCACAGCTCATAAGGGACATTTTTCTCCTCTAGCCACTTGACCAAGTGTTGCGTCCACTCCAAATTTTCATGAATAACGTATACTTTTGCTTGACTCATAAGTCTTCTCTCCTTTAAGAATACCGAACAGCCAGTTCGCTGCTTTTTGATTCTTCCACTACGTGACCTTCTGTTTTTTCAACAACGCTAACCGCCAAGACCTGACCTAGCACATTGAGGGCAGTACGGCCGGCATTAACAAAGAAATCAACCGCAAAAATCAAGGCAACTCCTTCCACTGGCAATCCTAATTGAGGCGCCGCAGCCAGCAAAACAACAATCGCTCCCGAAGGCACTGTTGCAGCAGTCTTTCCAACCAAGGTTAAAAGTAAGATGGTAAAGAAGAGACCAGAAATAGAAAATGCAATTCCATAAGCATGAGCTATAAAGATAGTAGCTACCGAGAAATAGACAGCCGCTCCCTCAAGATTAAAAGTATACCCCAAAGGCACAACTAGGTCGATGACATGTTCGTCGTGACCCTGCTTCTTTAGATCTTTCAACAGGGGTGGCAAAACAACACTGGAGCTACCAGAGACAAAAGCCAAAGTCAAGAGGCTCCAATTCTGACGAATGCTTGTCAGATAAGGAACTCCAAAAACCAATGCAATCAAAGGAAAAATCACTAAAGCTAGAACCACATAGGCCAGATAAGTTCCTGCTACAAATTGACCCAAACCAATCAACTTATCAACTCCTGTTGTGGCTACATCTTTGGCAATAAAACCAAAGATCCCAATTGGTGATAGCTTGATAATCACACCGACAATTTTGTATATCGCCTCAATCCAAATTTGCAATAAATCAATAAACTTCTGTGACTTGTCTTCCTTAAGACTTCCAAGACCATAACCCAAGAATATCGCAAAGACGATGATAGGAAGCAAAGCCCCTTCAGAAAGCGACTTAACAATATTAGCCGGAATGAAACTGAGAAAGAACTCATTTAACTGGATGCTCTTAGCAATCCCATCAATATTTCCTCCAGTCTGACCGATATTGACACCTTGACCAAAGCCTAGATAATAAGCAGCAAAGACAAAGATCAAAGTAATCACCGTCGTGACACCAAAGAAATAGAGCAGACTCTTTGTCAAAAGCTTCCCAAAAGATTTCTTACCAATCACACCAGCCACCGCTACGACCACAACCGGAAATACCAGCGGAATAATCACCATATTAATCAGACTGATAAAAGCTTGTCCCAAGAATTGATAGAAAGCCGAAAATTGTGGCCATACAAGAGCAACAAGAACACCTAACACCAATGCAATCAAGAGTTGCAATCCCAAAGAAACCTTCGACCATAAAGAAAAAATTTTCATCCCCAAACTCCTTTTTCTATTTTGATAGCTATTCTACTATGATTCTCCCAACCTGGCTAATATATATTTTCTATGAAAGTAATAGAAGAATTTTATGGGGGAGTTGAATAACTTAAAAAAGACACCCAAGAGAAAATTCTTAGATGTCTGTATAGATTGACGACTCCATTTGTTCTGTCAGTAAACTGGAAATGATGATATTATGGTCTCGTTATCTCAAATACTGCTGTATGAACCCACTCATTATGAATTTGTAAGTCATTTTCTATAATCTTACTAAATGTAAAACCATTTTTTAAAAGTACTCTCTTAGAGGCCAGATTACCCATTGCCGTTCCTGCAACAATTCTATTTAAACCATAAGTATGAAACGCCTTGTCTAAAACGAGTCTAACCGCTTCGCTTGCATAACCTAAATTAGTGTAATTTTCTCCAATCCTATATCCAAGTTCTGCTGTTTTTCTACCATTCCCTAAAACACTTAAATTGATTCTTCCGACCATAACGCCTTGCGAATCTCTAATAAGATGCAGGTATGCGTTATGATTATCTTGTTCAGCTAACAATTCCGCTGTAATTTTTTTAAAACCTTCTGAGTCAAAATAGTTAGCTGGTCTGGGAGGTAAATTTCGTTCAAAATACTCTTGATTTTCTTTTTCAAAAGAATAGACATCTATACTATTTTCTTCAGACATCAACTCTAAACTAATCATTGTAAAACAGCTCCCATTATTATCTACATTCAAATTTTCTCGTGTTTACCCAAAATAATACCTCTATTATTTTGCTAATTCTTCATATATATCAAATAATTTTGCAACAGTACACTATGAACTATGCCTTACCTCTGTTTTGATGGCTTTGAAAAAAATAGTAAATATATTCCAAATACAAACTTAATCGCTGAGTCAATATATGCGATCACCTCTGATGGAATATCCGCAAAAATATATCCTACAGAAATATTAATGGCACAAATAAGACCTAAAAATATCATTGATTTTCCATGTACAAAATAATACGGAAAAAAATGTAGTGCGGTTGCCATTAATGCTCCCAACCAAATTAATCTCCAATTTTCAGTTGCAAAAAAAGGGCCACCTAGTAAAAACATTAAAATAAATAGTAAAAAAATAGCATATAAGGATACTTTATTTTGAAATTTATTTGAAGAACCGTTGGATAATCTATTCAATACTTTTTTATTCATATTGATTGAGAAAAAACTAATAACATACCCAATACTAAACACTGGCATATTTATTATTTGTTTCCCTCCTGTTAAGGTAGCTACTGAAATAATCACCGCTACTACAATTAACCATAGTCCACATGCTCTCTTATAATTAAATTCTAACTTTTCATCTTTATTGTAATTTAAAAAAGCCATAAATACCTCCAGCAACCTCAAATAATTTCTCTTATTATACCACTAGATTATTATTTATTTAAAAATTTTGTAATAGATTGAGGATATTATGACATCGTCACAATTAATAAGTCAAAACACCAATATTTCAATCATCAAAAAGCATGTTGATTTTTGGACAGAAGATGAATTTCGAAAAGTAATACAATCCCTTGATGAAGCATATTACTTTCTCAAATAAATATATTGATAGAAGAAACAAATTGTTTTATAATAGCTTGAATTCAAAATTAGGGGTGATGTTTATGAAATTCTATTCATACGACTATGTACTAAGTCAGATAAGCCAACAGAATTGGACCATGATTCTTATATCAACCTTGTTGGTTTTTGTGACTGGATTTTTCGCCTTCAAAGCTTATAAAAATAAACAAGGAAGCAAGTTTCGTGAATTATCCATTATTTCTATTTTAACTTTAGTTGCCTTTGTTTTGATTACCATTAGTAATTTCCAAAACAATCAATCAAATGATAATCAATTTCGTAGTTCCTTACACTTTATTGAAATTGTCTCAAAAGAACTAGGAGTTGAAAAGGAAGAGGTTTATGTCAATACTTCAGCTATGACTGACGGGGCAATTATTAAGGTTGGGAAACAATTCTACCGCGCCATTGGCGGAACAGAACAAGATAACTATCTGTTAGAAAAAATTGAATTATATAAGTCAGACGTTGAACTTGTGGAGGTTGAAAAATAATGAGCTTTTTTATCACAATTGCTATTAAGTTAGCTTTGGGACTTGTTTCCTTAGTTTTTGTTATTAATGTAACAGGGAAAGGAAATCTTGCACCAAATTCGGCAACAGACCAGGTACAAAACTTCATTCTTGGTGGAATTATCGGCGGGGTCATCTACAATAGTTCGATAACAATCCTTCAATATGCTGTTATTCTAATTATTTGGACGATTCTTATCCTACTATTAAAATGGCTCAACACCAATGTTTCCTACATCAAGCACTTGATTGATGGAAAACCCACCATCATCATCAAAAATGGACAATTAGATCCAGAAGCTTGTCGCTCAAAAGGACTTTCGGCATCAGATGTCGCTCTTAAATTACGTTCTCAAGGAGTCTTTCAATTGAAAGAAGTTAAAAGAGCCGTCATCGAGCAAAATGGCCAATTAATCATCGTGAGAATGGGTGATGAAAATCCTAAGTACCCTATCGTTACCGATGGTGTTGTTCAGGTTGAAATTTTAGAGACTATTGGTAAAACAGAAGAGTGGTTAATGGATGAACTCAAAAAAGAAGGCTTTGACGATGTATCAGATATCTTCATTGCAGAATACGACAAAGGCGAAATCAATGTGGTGACCTATTAATCCATCATTATTTGCTATCTAATAATGACTCGCTCCTGCTTTCAGAATACCGTAGCAATAATTTGACTTATAATTTTAAAAAGAATATACTCATAATAATCTGAGATGAATATATTTAATTTTTAAAATCAACTGTATTAAATTCAGAGAAACAAATCATTCACTTAATGGAGGTGACACTATGTCATTAGAAGAAAAATTTAACCAAGCCAAAGGTTCTGTTAAAGAAGGAGTCGGTAAATTAACTGGCGATACAAAAACTCAAGCTGAAGGCGTTGCTGAAAAAGTTGCTTCAAAAGCAAAAGAAGTTGCTGAAGATGCTAAAGAAGCAGTTGAAGGAGCTATCGAAGGCGTTAAAAACATTATCAAAAAAGACGATAAATAATCATCGTCTGTCGTTCTTATAAAAAACACTCTTATCCTACGGTTTTAGTAGAACTATGGATGAGGGTGTTTTTAAATATTTCTAAGGCATTTGATTTTAGAATATAAGAAAAGCATCCCAATAAGGAGATGCTTGGAATAGACCTAAATAAATTTTAGCGTTTTGAGGCAAACGACTTCGTCGAATTGCAGCTGTATTTCTAAGTGGCTAAAGCCACAACAACTACGTCAACTGCCATAATTTAACATAAAAGCACAAAAAGAACACCTCGAAAGGTGCTCTTTTTAAATATTGTAATTCTTTCGAATTAACGTTTACTAAATTGTGATGCTTTACGAGCTTTCTTAAGACCTGGTTTCTTACGTTCTACCATACGAGCATCACGAGTAAGAAGACCTGCGCGTTTCAATGAATCGCGGAAGTCAGGGTCTACTTGAAGAAGGGCACGAGCGATACCATGGCGGATAGCTCCTGCTTGTCCTCCATAACCACCACCATTAACGTTTACGAAAACGTCGTATTGACCAACAGTTGAAGTAACTGCAAATGGTTGGTTGATAACCAAACGAAGGTCAGCGTGTGGGATGTACTCTTCAACATCTTTTTTGTTTACAGTGATTTTACCAGTTCCTGGAACAAGGCGAACGCGTGCAACAGCGTTTTTAC
>ERZ773061.204-NODE-204-length-25804-cov-5.342926_pt1 | contig 25804 bp, 35 predicted proteins | sample MGYA00580627_ERZ773061 | MGnify/ENA primary metagenome ERZ773061 (study PRJEB29015, sample SAMEA2738119) | human oral metagenome | biome: human oral; feature: human-associated habitat; material: saliva | place: China | collected 2223 ...
GAAACGTATGTAAACTACGACGGAAAGTTGTTTACATGGGTATATGGGCACGGATTTGAAGACGGCCAATTATGTGTAAAAGAAACGGGAGAACAGATTTTAGACGCTCTACAACGACAACAAACGATAGACAAATTGTTAAAAAGTGTTGTGAGGTAGTTATGCACAAAGCTGTAAAACACTATAAACTAACCGAATATTTAAGAAATTTTTTTAGAGTAAAATCGCCGTCGGACAAATGGGTACAAGCGGGGCTAATACTAAATAAAGAACTTAAAAACGGGTTTAATAAACAGCCGAGCAACAAAGGGTTAGAACGATTATCAAAAGCAATTAAGGAAATGCAAAGGGGAACACATGGATAAAGCGGAACTAGCATATTTTGAGAAACTATTTAAAGAGTATTATACGTACGATAAGAAAATACTACTAAGGAAAGCGGAACTTACAGTACGTGAGATTGACGAAAACGTCGGCGGGGGAAAGAGCAACATACGAGCGAAAACAGTCGAAAACATGGTTATTAAACAACTATCAGACGAACGTCTCGTATTTCTCGAAAACGTTAAGGACGCTATCGAGTACACGTTAGACATTATCGAAATGATAAACCCGCAATTTAAAACGCTAATCGTTGAAAAGTATTTCAAAAGCGGCGGTATTGAAACGTGGGAAGACGTTGCCAAGCGTGTGGGCTGGTCAACAAGTCAAGCGTACAATATCAGATATAAGACTTTAGAGATTTTCGCTAACAAACTAGGGCTAGCGAATACGCTTTAAACTTTAGAAAAAATGATGTAGTTTTCCACTGTTTTTTATGATATATTTATATTGTGGAAATTTAGCGGAAAGCTATTTCTTTTTACACTCTTTTTTCTAAGACGGGGAAACCTGGCGCCCCGTTTTTTAACACTCGGTAGTGTAATGTAACACGCGCGCACTTGTAAGCCTTTAACACAATGAACTCCTTTCAAAAGTTTGTATTTTATTCTCTTATGCACCTAAGCGCGAAACACTGGTTCGAATCCAGTACGAGTGATTGCCAATAAATGGCACACCTTCCAAAAGTTTGTTATTCGTGGTTGGTACTCCTAACATTTTCCCTCCCGTGTACTCCTATCCGTGGGAGGGTTTTATTGAATTTAATACATATTCCCTCAGCGTGCTATCTATCCTGTAATGGTAGCACGGAATATAAAAGATAGAAAAGGCCGTTTCAACTTTTTTGGGGTTAGAGAAACAAAACTGTACAGTGTACTACACCGCTGGTAGGGCAACGTTATGTTCACGGGTTGTTTGATAAGGATGAGTAAAGGCGCATAGCTAGCGACCCTAAAGCCTGGTTAAATGACTCTAGTAACGGTTGTTGGGGTTCGACTCCCTATGTAGTATTATCCGTAAAGGAGAAACCATATAAATACAAGTACAGTTTTGGGAGCACTGATGTAGCTCCTGTTTACGCCCCTTAATGGTACAGCATGGATTTTCTTTTTTTTCCTTTGTAGAATCCTTTGCCCGAGGTTTATTTTGTCATGTTGAGCCGTTCGATTCGGCTATGGGGCTTTCAAGGCGTCCATCCTTGGGGCAATATTATTTTAATAAAACTAAAAAAGAAAGAGGCCTGAGAGATTTTATATCTCTCTTTTTTTATGGGCTAAGCAGGTAAAAACGATGCAACTAGAAAAAGTGAGAATTAGTGACTTACTTGAATATAAATACAACGCAAAAGAACATCCCGAGTGGCAGATTGAACAAATTGTGAACAGTATCAAACAATTCGGATTTAACGACCCGATTGCGATTGATGAGAATAACACAATCATCGAGGGGCATGGTAGATTGTACGCTTTGCAAGAATTAGGCGAAACCGAGGTAGAGTGTATTCGCTTATCTCATTTAGACGAGGAACAGAAAAAGGCGTACATTTTAGCACATAACAAGTTGACAATGAACACCGATTTTGACTTAGATTTATTACAATTAGAGTTGGATAACATTATTGATATTGACATGAGCGAGTTCGGGTTTGATGAATTGTTAGAAGAAGAACGAGAAGAACCCGAGGAACAAATGTATAGCGATAAAATAAGTGGTTTGATATATGAACCCACCCAAGACGAACAACCCGATATTCGTTCGCTATACGACGATACAAAGCAAAATGAATTATTGAGTCGCATCAACTCAACTCAACTACCCGATGAAATAAAAACTTTCTTACAATTAGCGAGTAGCCGTCATGTTGTATTTGATTACAGGAATATAGCCGAGTACTATGCACACGCGCCAAAAGAGGTGCAAGAATTATTCGAGGAAAGTTTGCTCGTTATTGTAGACTTTGAAAAGGCAATAGAACTTGGAGCGGTTAAACTTACCGAAGAACTAGAAAGGATGACACAAAATGGATAATTTTTGCATTTTCATTCTTTCACACGGTAGACCAGACAATGTAAAAACTGTAAACACGTTGAAAGAGGCAGGATATACAGGGAAATGGTACATCGTCATTGATAACGAGGACAGCACCGCCGATGAATATTATAAAATATACGGCGATAAAGTGTTGATGTTTGATAAAAAAGCGGAAAGTGAAACATTCGATACATACGATACGGTAGATAACAGAAAAACCATTGTATACGCCCGTAACGCTTGCTTTCGATTAGCAAAAGAGGTTGGAGTCCGATACTTCATGGAATGTGATGACGACTACAAGGCTTTTGAAAATAGATATATTGAAAATGGAAAACTCAAAATAAGAAAACTAACAGCACCCGATTTAGATAATGCGTGTAAGTCTATGATTGAGTTTTTAAAAATTCCTAGAGTGAAAACAATCTGTTTCGCTCAAGGGGGGGATTTCGTAGGCGGCATCAATAGCGACATGGTTAAAAAGACATTTCGCAGAAAGGGCATGAACTCATTTTTTTGTGATGTTGAAAAGCCGTTTAAGTTTGTAGGTAGGATAAACGAAGATGTAAACACGTACACTACACTCGGCGCTCGTGGCGAATTGATATTAACGATGAATAGAGTATCATTAACTCAGGAAACAACACAAAAAGCAAAAAGCGGTATGAGTGATGTGTATTTAGACGGCGGAACATATCTAAAGAGCATGTATAGTGTTTTGTCTGCTCCATCGTGTGTTAAAATATCCATGATGGGCACAGGGCATAGAAGAATACACCACAAAATAAAATGGAATAATTGTGCACCGATGATTATCGAAGAGAGGTTTAAAAAGACATAAAAAAAGGAGGTGGTAGGTTGAGCAACGGAATGGATAATTTACGACCGTTTACCGTGGACACAGCGAGGGAGAATGGTCGTAAAGGAGGATATGCAAGCGCAAAAGCAAAAAGGAAGAAAGCAGACTTAAAAAAAGCAATGCAAACTCTTCTATCTATGGACGTGGCTAGCGAGAAATCTAAACAACAGCTTGAAGAACTAGGTGTTGACGCTACAAACGAAATGTTACTCGCCTTCGCCACTTTTCAACAAGCTGTTAAAGGTAACCAAAGGGCGGTAGAAAATGTTATCAAGCTATCAACTAGCGATAAAGACAAACACGACATTTCTGAGCAAAAAGAACGAATCAAGTCTCTAAAAGTTAAAAATAAACGTGATGAAAGATTACTTGATACAGATATTGCTGGCAAACGAGTTATTGAAATCAATGTTGGAGGTTGGGATGATAACGACTAACAAGCAAAGAATAAACATTATCATTGATAGTCCTAGTAAAATCTTCAACAAGCATATCTTTGACAATCTATACGACTACTCAACGTTTGCCGAGGTACACTATGGAGGCGCTTCAAGCGGTAAAAGTCATGGTGTTATCCAAAAAGTAGTATTTAAAGCCTGCCAAAACTGGAAGTATCCAAGAAAGGTTCTATTTCTTCGTAAGGTGGGCGCAACGGTTCACGATTCAATCTTTGAAGACGTTAAGCAATGTTTGGATAGTTGGCAATTACTTGATAAGTGTAAAGTGAATAATTCAGCTTATCGTATTGAGTTACCGAACGGGGCACAGTTCATTTTTAAAGGTTTAGACAATCCTGAAAAGATTAAGTCAATTAAAGGCGTGTCGGATGTAGTGATGGAAGAAGCGTCTGAGTTTACGCTAGACGACTACACACAGTTAACTTTACGTTTACGGGATAAGAAACACTTGAACAAGCAGATATTTTTGATGTTTAATCCTGTTTCAAAAGCGAATTGGGTTTATAATGCTTTTTTTGTTAAGAAATCTAAAAACACAGTTGTTTATCAGACTACATACAAGGATAATAGATTTTTAGACCAATTAACGATAGAAAATATCGAGGAACTAGCGAACAGAAATGAAGCGTACTATAAAATCTATGCTTTGGGAGAGTTTGCAACGCTTGATAAACTAGTTTTCCCAAAATATGAAAAACGATTACTTAATAAGAGCGAGTGGGAGCACCTGCCCGCTTATTTTGGGCTTGATTATGGTTTTATCAATGACCCTTCAGCTTTGCTTCATGTAAGGATAGACGACGAAAACAAGCGTTTATATGTGGTTGAAGAATTTGTAAAAAAAGGATTGACAAATGACAAAATAGCCGAAGCGATTAAAGCGCTTGGGTATGCTAAAGAAGAGATACAAGCAGATAGTGCTGAAAAGAAATCGAATCAAGAATTGAGAAATCTTGGAATTTCTCGGGTTGTTGATGTTCAGAAAGGCCCTGGTTCTGTTATGCAAGGTATTCAATATTTATTACAGTATGATTGGATAGTTGATGAAAGATGCGTAAAGTTGATTGAAGAACTTGAGAATTACACTTGGAAGAAAGATAAAAAGACAAACGAATACACCAACGAGCCAGTAGACAGCTATAATCACTGTATAGATGCGATTAGGTATGCTTTGCAAAACAGAATTTATAAAGCAAAAATCAAATTATTCAAGGGAGGATTTTAAAAATTGGCAAAAGTTTTTGTAAATAAGAGAAAAGTAATTACGACCACTAGCGATGTAGTGACTGAGGATGTTGTATCCGAAGCGGTTAGGCTTCACATGAGTAAGCTAGTCAAAAATTATGTTGAAAGTGAGGATATGTATCTTTCTCAACATGAAGTTTTGAAACAGCCTAAGAAAGAACCTTGGAAGCCTGATAATCGCCTAGTGTTCAACTATGCTAAGTACATTGTTGATACGTTCACAGGTTATCAGATTGGTGTTCCAGTTAAAATCAAACATGACGATGAAAATGTGAATAAGTTCGTCGCTCATTTTCGTAAAATTAACGACATGGAAGACTCAGAGTTTGAATTGGCTAAGATGTCTAGCATTTTTGGTCATGCGTTTATCTATGTCTATCAAGACGAAGAGGGCATCACACGAGCGACATACAACAGCCCAATCAATATGTTTATCGTGCATGATAACAGTATTGAAGAACGTCCGTTGTTCGCTGTTAGATACACGTTCAACGAGAACGAAAACACAGGCGTTGGTCAAGTTATCACAAACGATGAAATCATTGAAGCTACATTCACTACATTCGGAAATGCAAGTTTCGGCGAACGCAATCATCACATTTATAGAACTGTTCCAGTTGTTGAAACGATTGAGAATGAAGAGCGACAAGGCGTTTTTGAAAGTGTTAAGTCCCTGATTAATGCTTTGAACAAGGCTGGAAGCGAGAAAGCTAATGACGTTGACTATTTCGCGGATGCTTATTTGAAAGTGCTTGGAGTTGAGTTAGATAGTGAAGATGCTATGCAAATCAGGGATAATCGAATCTTCAATCTGTGGAAGAATGGCGACGGGCCTCTTCCTGATGTTGGATTTTTGGAGAAACCAAATTCGGATACTACTCAAGAAAATCTTATTAATTTATTGAAAGAGTCAATTTTTGCAATTTCAATGGTTGCTAACATGTCGGAATCTGAGTTTGGAAACTCGTCTGGAACGGCACTAGCTTTCAAATTACAAGCGATGGATAATCTAGCGCGTATGAAAGACAGAAAACTACAATCAGCATTTAATCGTTTGTATAAGATTGTGTTTAGTGTTCCTTTGACAACTGTTTATGAGGATGCGTGGACAGGTTTAACTTACACGTTTACTAGAAATGTTCCAAGAAACCTTCTAGAAGAAGCACAAATCGTTGGACAGTTATCTGGTCAAGTATCGGAGGAAACTAAGCTATCTGTTTTATCTATCGTTGATGACCCTCAAAAAGAAATTCAACGGATAGAGCGTGAAGAGGAAGCTATGGGCGAACTTGAAACTCGTTTAGAAAAGCAAAAAATCTACTCGGACGCTGAAATAGATGAGAGTAAGAAGGTTGTAGCTGATGTTGGACAGTAAGTATTGGGAAGATAGATACCGTGCGGAAGAAAAGGCTAGGGAACTAGCGGATAAGAGGGTAGCTTATCAATTACACGGTATCTATCAACAACACGCCAATAATATTCAAAAAGAAATCGATAGCTTTTGGCAAAAGTATGCAGATAGTGAAGGAATAACAAAATTACAAGCTAAGCAACGAGCGGATAAACTTGATATGGTGAATGTTGAGTTTAAAGCTAGACAATTAGTTGAGAGAGCTAACCGCTTGAGAGAACGTGGAAAGCAGGTTACAAGTAAAGATTTTACAAAAGCGGAAAACGACTTGTTGAAACTTTATAATTTAAAAATGAAAACAAGCCGTCTAGAAGTGCTGCAAGCGAATATAAAGTTGCACCAATACGAACTAGCCTTAAATGAGTTTGAAATCATTGATAAGCACTTGGTCGAGTCAATCAGACGTGAAAATCTTTTTAGTGCTGGAGTACTTGAAATGACACTCGGTAGTTATGAAAGCTCGAAAATATCTGCCGACTCTATTGTTTTTGCTAACTTTGAAGACGCATCATGGTCGTCTAGAATTTGGGAAAGACAAAACGAATTGAGAAACATTGTTAAAAAAGGCGTTGCGGATACTGTTTTAAGAGGACAAGGAACAAACGTACTTATTAACAATCTCAAAAAAGAGTTTGGTGTATCCTATGGATATGCTAGACGCTTAGCAGTTACGGAGTCAGCGAGGGTGTATTCTGAGGCTCAGAGAGCTAACTATGAGTCAAACGAGGTCGAAGAGTACGAGGTCATGACAGAGTTAAAAGCGTGTCCGATTTGCCAACCATTCGACGGAAAGATTTTTAAAGTATCTGAGTTAGTTCCAGCATTGAACGCTCCACCATTTCATCCTAACTGTAGGTGCACGACGATTCCACATTATGGGAAGGGTTCAAATATCTTAGGCAGAGATGAAACAGCAACACCTAGTAGAATAGATTTAAGTGCTATTTAGTTCTTAGAAAGGAGTTAGAAATGAAATATCGTAAAAAGCCAGTAGTCATTGAGGCTGTACAGTTTAAAGATACGGAAGAATCAATTTTGGAGTTATCAGAATTAGGATTAGACCCCGTAAGAATTGATTATGCTGATTCAAGCAATCCAATTTTAAAAGTTGAAACGATTGGAGGATTGATGATTGCAAAAGAAGGCGACTACATTATTAAAGGTTCTCAAGGCGAATTTTATCTATTCAAGCATGACATCTTTGATGAAATATACGAAAAAGTAGAAGAGTAAAACTATTGTCCAAACTTTGATGACATTAAAAGCTAAGGATAATAGTCCACTCTGGACTTAAAAAGGAGGTAGCCTAAATGGCAGAAGAAGAAAAAAACGATGTATTGGAAACTGAATTGGATAATGTCGACAATCCAGAAGAGGTAGAAGATACACAAAAAACATTCACGCAAAGCGAAGTTGACGAGCTAATCAAGAAACGCTTAGCTAAGCAAGAGAAATCATTCGATAAACGAATGCAGGAAAAACTTGACGAGGCTGAAAAGTTACGCCAAATGAACGAAACGCAAAAGGCTGAATATGAGCAAGAAAAGCAAAGAGCCTATATTGCGGAACTCGAAGCAAAAATCAATCGAAGCGGACTTGAGCGAGAAGCCTCTAAAATGCTATCTGAGGGCGGTATCGTGGCAGACGATAAAATCCTAGGCATTGTCGTTAAAGATACAGCAGAAAGAACGCAGGAGGCTGTAGAGAGCTTTGTAGCTTTAGTGAATGATTTAGCCGATAAGAAAGTCGGAGAGAAATTAAAAGGTAAGACACCAAAGAAAATGGAAGACACTACCGCAGGCGAAATTACCAAGGAACAATTCAACAAAATGGGATATCAAAGCAGAAATGAATTACTGCAAAATAACCCAGAATTATATCGTAAATTGAAAGGATGATAAATAAATGACACAAACTAAAATTGCACAATTAGTTAACCCAGAGGTGCTAGCTGATATGGTTTCAGCTAAGTTGCCAAAAATGATTAAATTTACACCACTTGCTTACGTTGAACGTGAGTTAGTAGGACAACCAGGAAACACTGTAACCGTAGCTAAATGGGTATATTCTGGAGACGCTAAAGACATCACTGAGGGTGAAGCAATCGTCCCAGACCAATTAACTACAGACAAATCAACAATGACAATCAAGAAAGCTGGTAAAGGTGTCGAAGTGACAGACGAGGCTTTATTATCTGGTTACGGAGACCCATTAGGACAAGCAGCGCACCAAATTTCATTGGCTATTGCGAACAAAGTGGACAACGATTTAGTTGTTGAGGCTAAAAAAGCAACACAATATGTTGATGACGCACCTACAACTGGTGCTGCACTTGATAAAGCCTTAGCAGTGTTTGAGGACGAAGAAGACGCTCGCTATGTTGCACTCGTAAACCCTAAAGACGCTATTGATTTACGTGCTGATACTGTTAAAGAATGGGTACGTGGTTCAGAAATCGGTGCGAACATTGTTATTTCTGGAACTTTTGGAGAAACACACGGTGTTCAAATCGTGCGCTCTAAGAAAGTTGAAAAAGGTAAAGGTTTCCTTGTTAAAGTTTCTGCTGTTGAAACAGATACAGACGATGTTGCTAAATACGGAGCATTCGTTATTAACTTAAAACGTGATGTTGCTGTTGAAACAGACCGTGATATCTTAAAGAAAACTACTGTTATTACTGGGGACGAGCACTACGGTGTTTACTTATACGACCCTACAAAAGTGGTTAAATTTGGAGGTAATGCGTAATGGGTATGTTGTTACGACGACATTATCCAGAAAAGCCTGCTGAGTCTGAGGTTATCACTTACAGCGACTTAACAGTTAACGAGTTAAGAGAAATCGCAAAAGAGCGTAATATCAAAGGCTATTCAACGTTGAACAAAGAGGAACTTATCGCAGTATTGGAGGGATAACATGGGGAATATCACTCAAGCAAAGATACTGCTAGGGATTACGGACAATCTTCAAGATGAGTTGCTTGCAACCATTGCAACGTTAACAACTGCTAACTTTTTAGCCTACACAGGTGTAGATGATGTCCCTGATGGCCTTGAGTATATTATTACTGAGGTCATTATTAAACGATTCAACAGAATAGGCGCCGAAGGGATGAAAATTCAATCCCTCGAAGGCGCTTCAATGACATTCAATGCTGATGATTTCAAAGAATACGACAGCATAATTAAGCGAGTTTGCTCAAAAACATTCAATGCGGGGTTTAAGATGCTATGAGATATAACGATAGAGTGGAGATTATCACTAAAAAACAAGAAGAGTATAATCCTGAGATTGGTGAATATACTTCTAGTGAAGACGAAGGCTTAGTTGCGCCAGCTTATGTTATGGATTTAAGTTTGAATAAACAAACCGCTATTTTCGGCGAATATAAGCGAGGCTCAAAAGTGGTTTACTTCCAAAATGCTCCTAAAATCGTATTCACTTATCTCAAATATCAAAAAGAACGATATAAATGCAAAGCAGATAAGCAATCAGGGAGAGTATTCTATTTAGAGAAGGATAATTCTATTGAGTAGCTTACGTTTTGAATTAAAAGGCCTTGAGAAACTTCAAGATAAACTTCAAAGAGTGGCTAAGATGGAAGAAGTGGAGCACATCGTTGAGAAACACGGCGAAGCAATGCAAAAAAAAGCAGTTAACAACGCTTCCAGATTTAGAGGTCACTATGAAGGTAGAGGTCGAAGTAGACACTTTGTCAAACCAACAGGGGCTACTAAGCGTTCTATATCTGTTAACAGTGGCAATATAGGCAGGTTTAAATATAGAGTAGCTCCAGGAACCGAATACGCTATCTACGTTGAGTTAGGGACTCGCAAAATGAGCGCGCAACCGTTTATAAAACCAGCTTTCGACGAACAGAAAAAACTTTTTAAAAATGATTTAGAAAGGTTGGTCAAATGAAATCAAGAGAGCAGGCAGTTTTTGACATCGTATTTAAACGTTGTCTTTTGTTGGGGTATAAAACATACGATTATAAACCAGACGATGATGTTCCTTATCCGTTTGTAGAATTGGAAGATACAACTTCCATACTTATACCGAATAAAACGGATGTGAAAGGGACAGTCGAGCTTGTTTTGTCCGTATGGAGTACCCGCAAAAAACGTAAACAAGTATCAGATATGTGTTCGAGTATCTTAGCTGAAGCGATGAAGATTAGTGAGGCGGACGGCTATCATATAGCCTTAAATATCTCGCAATCTACGATATCGCTTTTTGACGACAACACGACAATCGAACCGCTTAAACGTGGTCGTGTTCGTTTAGTATTTACAATTCTATAAAAGAAAGAGGTTAAAAAATATGCCAATTGCAAAAAAAGGGATTGATAGTATCCTGTTATTTCGCTTACTAAGTGAAGCGAGCAAAGCAGACGGTGCTAAACTAGCATTCCAAACTGAACATTCAACAGAGAAAAGCCGTGACACTAACTCTGTTAAAACTAAAGACGGTGTTTTACAATCAGTCGGTGGGATTGAGGTTTCAATTACTGCGACTACAATCATGGCGGAAGACGATGAACTTGTTGCTAAGCTTGAAAAAGCTATGGACAAAGGCGAACTTGTTGAAGTGTGGGAAATTGAAAAGAATGCTAAGAAACAAGGTGACAAATACGAGTCAGTGTATTATCAAGGTTACTTAACATCGTTCAAGAAAACTAAAAACGCAGAAGACTTAATCGAGTTGGAACTTGAGTTCGCAGTAAATGGTACTGGTGTTAAAGGTTATGCAACTTTAAGCACTAGTCAAGCTGAAGTGGTTCAGTACGAGTTTGCTGATACAACTAAAGGAACAGCTAGTCCAGCAAGTCCAGTAGCAGGCGTACCTGGTATCGGCGGTTAGAAATTAAGAGAGGTTAACGCCTCTCTTTTTATTGTATTTTTTAAAATAAAGGAGAAAAAATAACATGCAATTAAAAATTAATGAGAAAACATATAACGTGAAATTTGGTGTAAAATTCGTTCGTGCGCTTGATAAAGCTTATCCAATCGAACAACAAGGATTGAAATTTGGAATGGCACTATCTGCTAAAATCCCTGAATTGTACGCTAAGAATATCGCATCATTAGCTGATGTAATCTATTACGGAACAGTTACAGAAAGCCCTCGTCCTTCATTATCTGAGGTTGAAACTTACGTTGAAGAGTGCGAAGATTTAGAAAAATTGTTTGATGATGTACTTCAAGAATTGAGTGAGTCTAACGCTGGTAAGTCTTTGCTATCGGAGATGAATCAAGGCCTCAAGAAGAAATAGTTGATAAATCATCTATTGAAACGTTTGAAGAAATCATTATTAATTGTGTTCGATTTTTAAACATTACTGACATGAACGAGATTGGGCGTATGACAATGTACGAGTATGACTTGTTGATGACTGGAGTGTTGTTAAGAAAGCAGGATGAAGACGAACTCTTACATCGGTCTGCCTGGTTAACTAGACAGGTAGAGGCTACAAAATCGGACGGTAAAACTCCTTTATACAAAAAGTACAGTGATTTTTACAAGAAAAAAGATACTAAGAAAAAGTATCAACTCTCAGACAAAGAGAAAGAACTCTTACTGAGAGCGAATACGTAAAAGAAAGGAGGAATATAATGGCAGAAACTTATTCAGTTGAAGCGGTGCTTACTGCTGTAGATAAGGGAATGAGTTCTACTTTGAACGGATTGCAAAAAGCAATTAACGGGCTTCAAAAGTCGTCATCCGCTTTTGATAAGATTTCAGAAAAGAGCGGTTCGATGTTCAAGTCAATGCTTGGCGCTGAACTTGTTGGCTCGGCGATTAAATCCGCTTTTGGAAGTATCAAAAGTACTTTTGGCGAAATGGTCGGTGAGTTGAACAGCTCGAAAAAGGCTTGGGATACGTTCGATGGAAACCTCAGCAAGTTAGGCTGGGGAAAAGACCAGATAAACGAGGCAAAAGAGGCGATGCAAGACTATGCAACGAAAACTATCTACTCAGCTTCAGATATGGCTAGTACGTTCGCACAGATGGCTTCAATCGGTCGTCGAGATAGTAATGAATTAGTTACGGCAATGGGTGGCCTCGCCGCCTCAGCCGAAAATCCTAAACAAGCGATGAAATCCTTATCACAACAAATGGTACAGGCACTAGCTAAACCGAAGTTAACGTGGCAAGATTTCCGTATTATGATGGAACAAGCGCCTGCGGGTATGAGCGCCGTTGCTAAAGAAATGGGATTATCGCTTAATGAATTAATCACCAAAATCCAAGCAGGCGAAGTTAAAACAGATGATTTCGCCGAAGCGTTTAAACGTGCTGGGGCATCCATGCAAGATATGGCTACACAATACAAGACGATTGACCAGGCTTTGGATGGTATGAAAGAAACACTTTCAAATAAACTTAAACCAGCTTTCGATACGTTATCTAAAGCAGGTATCAAGGCTATTGAAGCGATTATGAATCAGATTGATAAGGTTGATTTCAATAAGTTAGCAACAAATCTAGAAGGCTTTTTAAGCAAGATTGATTTTGAAGCAGTTATTGGAAAAATAACCTCATTCGTGGGTTCAGCAGTTGCTAAAATTAAGGAATTTTGGCAAGGCTTTACAAACACGAGTGCGATTTCTGATTTTAAACAGGCATTGAGCGAAGTTTGGGAAGCTGTCAAGAAAGTATTTTCATCACTTTCTGGTGGCGATATGGCTTCTTTTGGCGAAAAGATTGGGAAAGGATTGTCAGTAGCTTCCGAAGCGATAAAAGCTTTCGCTAAAGTGGTTCAAAGCCTAAGCCCTGAACAAATTCAAGCAATCGCCAAAGCTTTTATTGGATTTAAAGTTGCACAAAGAGCAATAAAACCTGTTGTAGGCGCCTTAACTGGACTAAGCAAGGTAGTTGGTGGTGCTAAGGCCGTTTTCGGGGGATTGAATAGTGCCGTAAAAGTAGGAAAAGCCTTGGCTGGTATTGCTAAAGGTTCTCAAGCCGCTAGTTCAGCCTTAACATTTATGGCAGGAAGTTCAAAACTTGCTAAAGGTGCAATGGTCGGTTTAAATATATTTAGTAAGGTAGGCGGATGGATTGGTTCGGCAGTTAGTGCAATAGCTGGCTTACTTGGCCCAGTCGGTTTAGTGATTGCCGCGGTATTGGCAGTTGTTGGAGTGTTCGTCGTTCTATGGAATAAATGTGAAGGATTTAGAAACTTTTTCAAAGGTTTATGGGATGGCATTGTTAACGTTGCTTCCAACGCTTGGAAAGGTATTAAAAATGCTTGGGATGGCGTTGTCGAATGGTTTTCTAACCTATGGAACAGCGTTAAAGAAACGGCTTCGAATGTTTGGAATGGTTTTCTAGAAACGGCTAAACCAGTAATAGAAGCCATTAAGAATGTGTGGAATAGCATTACAGAGTTCTTTTCTGGACTTTGGAACGGAATTACAGAGTTTGCGTCGAATGTTTGGAATAGCTTTGTAGAAGGCGCGCAACCAATTGTAGAAGCGTTGATGAATGTCTGGAACGCCTTAACAGAGTTCTTCTCGACATTATGGGACGGAATTGTTTCGATAGCGAAAACGGTTTGGAATGGTATTGTCGAAGTTGTTAAGGCTGTTGTTGAGACGGTTAAAAACGTATGGAACGGCATTGTAGAGTTCTTTAGCAACCTATGGAATGGTGTTGTAGAGGTTTCTACGAATGTATGGAATGGCTTTGTTGAATTTATATCGCCTGTCATCGAAACAATTAAAGGTTTGTGGAATGGCTTTGTAGAATTCATGTCTGGTATCTGGAACGGTATTGTAGAGGTCGCTACAAACGCTTGGAATACACTTACATCAGTCGTTGAAGCGGTTTGGACTGCTATTCAGCAGTTTATAACAAACGCTATCCAAGTTATCCAAAACGTGATTACAACATACATGCAAATTGTTCAAAATGTATGGAGTTCAATTTGGAATGTATTTACTACGATTGTTCAGACTGTATGGACTGTCATCTCGACGGTTATTTCAACAGTATTGAATGTTATAGCAGGCATCATCAAAGCAGTTACATCTATTATTAAAGGTGATTGGAGCGGTGCTTGGGAAGCTATTAAAGGAATAGCACAGACTGTTTGGGAAGGTATTAAAACAGTTATATCGACTGTCATTAATGCAATTAAGGACATCATTAGTACTGTTTTGGGAGCTATTAAAGATACTGTAACAACAATCTGGGATGGTATTAAAGAATTTATTAGCGGTGCAATCAATGCGATTAAAGAAACGGTAGTAAATGTTGGCAACGCTATGAAGGATGGTTTCTTAGGGGCATTAGATTTACTTAAAAGTGGAGTTTCTAGCGTGATTGACGCAGTTACAGGATTTTTTGGTAAATTAGGAGAAATCGACTTGTGGTCGGCAGGGAAAGCTATTATAGATGGTTTCCTTGGTGGTTTGAAAGCAGCATTCGAGGGTGTTAAGAACTTCATTGGCGGTGTAGCTAACTGGATTGCCCAACATAAAGGGCCTATCTCTTACGACCGAAGATTACTTATCCCTGCTGGACAAGCTATCATGGGCGGTTTCAATACTGCTTTAATGGGTGGCTTTGAAGATGTCAAAGGAAATGTTTCTGGAATGGCGGACGGTATTCGTTCGATGTTTGATGATGCTGGTTCACGAGTTTCAGCGATGTCAAATGCTTTACAAGGCGATTTCTCAAATAATGTATCTGGTACATTATCAGCTACTTATGAAGTTAACCAAACAAAAGAACCTGCTGTTATTAACCTTGCATTAGGCTCAAATGATTTCAGAGCCTTTGTATCGGATATTTCCAATATTCAAAATAAAGAAGAAAGGATAAGATTGAAGGCTTCAAGCCTTTAATGGTGGTTTAAATGTACACTTTTAACGATACAACAAAAGGCACGCCAGCATTTAACTCTGGTTTAGAAGTTCAATTTGGCGGTGTAAGCCTCAATCAAGAAATGAATAACGAGGACGGAACGTTTTTCGTGGCAAACACCACAGGGCGTGACGTCCTTGATTTTCACCATGAAACAGCGACTATCAAAGGTCGAGATGGTCAATATCTCTATGGTGCAACTTATAAAGAACGCGAAATAGAGATACAGGTTAGGTTAACAGGATTTACTGATTTAGGCATGAGGAGACAGTACGAGCGGTTAAACCGATTATTGTTTTCTCGCGAGGCTAAAAAGTTGGTATTTGGGGACGACTCGGAAAGATATTACAAAGCTATATTTTTAAAAGTTAAGAAACCAGAATTGGAAGATGCGAATGATACGGTTATCAAACTACATTTCATTTGTTACGACCCGTTCAAATATACAGAGTTTAAAACTGTAGCAACTAACGAGGTAACTTATAACGGAGATTTTCCGACAAATCCTATTTTGAGGCTTACAACTAAAGCAGGTTCTGAAATCCGTATTTTACACCTTGAAACTCAAAAATATATCAGATTAAAAGCTACTTATGTTCAGGGTTCAAGTCTGATTGTTAACTGTGAAACCAGAGAAATCATGTTAAACAACAGAAATGAGTTGATGAACTTTGACATGGTTAACAGTCGCTATTTTAAACTTCAAAAAGGCGTTAACACATTTCAAGTCGAAGGTGCTTTTCTTAATTACATTGAGTACAAAGAGGTGTTCGCATGATTTATTTATTCAATCAGACAGAGGAACTAATCGATGTAATCGATGAAGCGAGCCTTGCGGATTTTACACACACGATTGAATTGAATCAGTTTGATAGAGCGAGCTTTGAAATCCCAATAGATTACAAGCCTGAAATTATCAAAAAAGCCCAGTTTTTCGGATTTCAATCCCGAGATGGGGCTTTTTGTTTGTTCAGAATTTCAGAAAAATCCTATGATATTGGATTGTATATACAAGGTATAGACAGAGCTGAAAGCGACTTACATTCATTCATTATCGAGAATAAGCGTCCTAGAGGAACTGCTGAACAAGTATTGAGTGGAATTTTAGAGGGAACAGGCTACCAATTAGGAAATGTAGATGGTTTGACTAGAACGGGAAAATTGAGCTTCTACTATATTTCAGTTCGTCAAGCCCTCGTTAAAATAATTGAGTCATACGCTTGCGAGTTCAAGATTAGATATACCTTTGTTGAAAATAAAATCATTGGACGCTATATTGACATCAACCAACGCTTCGGACGTGTTACAGGTCATCAATTCGAGTATGGCACTAACATTCTAGATGTTACCTACGAAGAATCGTCTGATGATGTTGTAACAGCCTTGATTGGTCGTGGTAAAGGCGAACAAAGCACGGATGAAAATGGAGAAGCTACTGGCGGGTATGGTCGTAGAATTCAGTTTAAAGATGTTGTTTGGTCGGTTGCAAACGGCGACCCCGTTGATAAACCATCGGGACAAAATTATGTAACAAATGAAACTGCTAGAAATATCTATGGATTACATCAAGATGGCGTTATTAAGCATCGTTTCGGTGTATATACCAACGAGGATATTGAAGACCCTGTTGAGTTATTAAAAGCGACTTACAAAGAGTTACAACGCTTATCCGTTCCAATCGTTACGTTCAAAGCTAATCTTTTGGATTTAGCCAATGCGATTGAGCAAGATATTTGGATTGGTGACAGCGTCGGAATCGTAAGAGACCAGATTGGAATCGCTTTTGAAGCTCGAATCCACAAATTGGTCATCGATAAATTAGATGATAACCGTTCAGTTGCTGAATTAGGCGATTATCAAACTCTTCAAGCTAAAGACCGTGCAACACGTCAACAGGCAATCAAAGAGGTTGTGAAAGGCTTTGCCGAGTCACTATTCGACCAATCTATTGCGAAAGAGGTCGAAAGACGCAACAAGGAAATTGACGAAAAAGTTCGCATCATAGAGCTTGAAATTGACAATGCTCTAAAAGAATACAAACACAAAACAGAGGAATTAGGCACTAAAATCCATGAGGAAATGGAAAAAGAGCGTCCAGAGTTTGTTAAGCGTATCCGAGAGGAACTAATGAGCGGTGCGGACTCAATCGCTGAGTTAAGCAAGAAATTGGAACAGGTCAGCGAAACCGCAAGAATAAATGCAGGACTGATTGGCGGTGATGGAACCGCTAAGTATAATAAAAATCGCCTCAGTGGTAGCACTGCTAAGAAGATTACTTTAGGTACTGATTATGTCGAAGTCGGACATAACGGTGAAGGCTTTGAATTAGGTAAACAGTACGTCATTAGCTGGTCAGCAACATGTACGACTTATGGAAAGACGGATGTGACTGTAATTGTGAACAAAACGCCGTTCTATGGTGGACATGTTCATTTCTCACCTACTACTAATACGGTTATGCCAGAGATTGATAAAGACTTGACTCAGAAAGAGGAACAAGTATTAGCAGTATACAACGGTGCTTATCGCTTGACGTTTACAGGCGACTGGTACCAAAACGTGACACAGTCAGTTATGATTGATAATCGGACAAATCGGGTTGATTTAGAGCTAGCCTATAAGACGATTGCGGATGGCCAGAATGCTAGTTATGACGCAAGTTGGAACGAAAATCCAACATTTATTTTTGACGGAGGTACAACATGACGGAAAAAATTCCAATTAGGGTACAGCATAAACGAATGACAGCTAGCGAGTGGGCAGATAGTTCTCTTATTTTACTTGATGGTGAGTTAGGCGTTGAGAGTGATACAGGAAGAGTCAAGGTCGGGAACGGTCATGACATATACTCGGCTTTGTTATATCTAACAGGGCCAAAAGGCGAACGTGGGGAACGTGGCGAACAAGGCCCTAAAGGGGCGGACGGGGTCATTCGATTCGAGGAACTGACAACCCAACAAAGAGAGAGTTTGAAAGGCGCTCAAGGGCCAGCAGGGCCAGCAGGGCCAGCAGGGCCTCCAGGGCCAGTAGGGCCAGAGGGGCCAATAGGAAGGCAAGGGCTAAAAGGAAACGATGGGCCTCGTGGAGAACGAGGGCCTATCGGTCAGACTGGGCCTCAAGGTGTTCAAGGGCCTCCAGGGCCAGTAGGGCCACCAGGGCCTAAAGGGGCGAATGGTGAACCTGGTCAAAATATTATTAACCAGAATGGTGGACAACCGCTCAAATATTGGGCTGGAACTAAGTCTCAATACGACGCAATTGCTGTCAAAGATGCTAGTACCATCTATGATATCTATACGGCATAGGAGGTAATATGGAACGAGAAGGAATTTATGTGGGAAACAAAGAAGTTACTCAGAGATATATCGGCTCAAGACTTGTTTGGGAGAAAATGAAATTGCTGTTTAGTGGTAACGTATCAATAAATTATTTTAGGGATAGTAGTCAAATAATTCTTAATAAGGATTTCTCTCAAAGCACTATAAAGGCTTTTGAGATAAACGGACAAAAAATTCCATTTTCTAGAGCCGAAAATAAGCAAAATCAATCTTATATAACTTTCAGTGAATCCGTTGAAAAATTCGAACAAAAAACGGGTTTTAATAGATACCGAACCTTTTACGGTTCTATTCCTGTTAAAATTTACGGGTACGGGGGTTAACAAATGGACATCACAATTCAAAACGTTCGTGCGCCTGCTTCGGAGCATAACGGCCGATATTATAAAGTATTTCAACCTCAATCACGAGATGAACTGTTGAAGCTTCATCACATGGGATGCGCTGGAGATACAGTGTTAACAGATATCCAAATCGAACAAGGGGATTTTCCAACCAGTTTCGTTGAACCAACTATTACCCAACGTACCCTGTCAGGGCTATTTAAGGATATGCGTTCTATCGAACTGGAATTGAGAGACCAAAATAGCACTCTTTGGAGCAAAATCCAGAAAAGTAATCAAGGAGCGTTGACACAGTTCTTCGATACAAATGTTAAGAGTGCTATTGCTCAAACTGCTCAAGAAATAAGGCAGGAAGTGAGAGACGCTTCTAACAGTGCGAGAGTTCAAGTGACATCGGAAGGTGTAACTATTGGTTCTACTACTTTAACTGGCGAACAACTAGCCTCTACCATTTCAGCAAGCCCTAGAGGCGTGGACATCATCGCTCCGAAAATCAAAGTTAAGTCTGATATGATTGTTGATGGTTCGATAACCGCTAGTAAAATAGGAGCAGGGGCAATTACAACCAACGCATTAGACGCTGGTTCAGTTACGGCGGATAAAGTGAAATTCGATACTGCTTTTGTTCAAAGGTTAGTGTCTCAACAAGCGTTTATCGATGAATTGTTTGCTAAGCAAGCAACCATTACTAAAATTAAGAACGTCGATTTCACAGGCGACCACATTAAGGGCGGTCGCCTTTCCTCTTTAAACGGAAATACTACTTTTGATTTACAATCAGGTTGGATTGATATGAATTCTCAAGGAGTGGGGATAAAAAACCAATTCCCTGGACGTCCGCTACAATATCTAGTATTTGGTTCTGGTAATATCAACGGGGTTGAAGGTTCTTACACTGCTTTATTGAGTAATCGAAATGGGTTTCAAACGTTCGACCACACGAGCGCAGGCCTTCAAATCTGGAATGGACGAAGCGGAAGTAATGTTCAAAGTGCTATTAATATGTACGGAAAAACAATTTCGTTTAACTTGAGTGCTCAACCAGGGCTGAAAGAAATAACTGTAGATACGAGTACACACACTATTTCAGGCGTTGACGAAATTGTTATTCAAGGAGTAAGATTATCGTATATATTGAATGATATTTACGACAATTTCAGAAATCTCGGAGCAGTGGCTGGAAATTATAGTCGAGGTTATTACTCAAAATGGAAATAAGAGAGGCGAAACATGAACACGCAAGACAAAATTATTAACGATTTAGCAATTCAATTGGCGAATAAGACTATTGAATGTGCTAATTACAAAGCGCTTTACGAAGAAGCACAAGCGCAAATCCAACAATTACAAGAAGATAAAGAAAAGGAAGAATGATATATGACATTTAAACTAATTAACAAATACTTGCAAGAAAACAACCGAACTTTTGTTGCAATTCGCCAAGAAGAACCATATACGGCTTTTGACCGTGTATTAATTGGAAATCGTGTGAACGAATCAGACGAGGAATTAATTAAGGCGGTTATTGGACAAGTGACTACTGAATTCAACCCAGCAGAGGGAGTTAAGAAACTTCAAGAAGATTTACACACTCAAGCGGAAGATTACGAGCAAAAACTCGCTGAGAAAGATGCAAAAATTGCGGAAGTGAAAGCAGTAGCAGATTGGGCAGTATTAGCTCGTGTTACTGACACAGATAACCCACTAGACCCAACAGTATTCAAACGTGGACTTGAATTGGTTGATTTAGGTAAAACTGGTAAAACTTACCAATCGCAAGAAATTTTCACTATTGAGAATCCAAACCACGTTGAGAAATTTCAAGAGGGCAAACGTGTAATGATTCAAGTGAATGAAGCGTTCACATATCAAGGGCAAACGATTGAAGAACTCGCAAACCTTGAGCAAAACGGAAAACTTGGCATCTGGAAGTGGACAGAGCCTAAAGAACCGAAATCAAGCGATAACGTTGCGAGCGCGGAATTATAATGCCGAACGACATCGAACTAAGAATTTTAAACGAGCATCTTCAATCATTATTTAAAAGTCCTTATATTCAAATTCTGCTTTGGTTAGTATTCTTTGATGTCTTATCAGGGTACATCAAAGCCTTTAAATTAAAAAAATTCGACAGCAAAACAAGTACTAACGGCTTACTACGACATTTCTTAGTTGTAGCCGTGGTGATGGTTATAGCGCTGTACGCACGCACTCTAGGTCATAGAGAAATTGGCATTACAGCCTGTTTATTCTTCATCATTAGTTACATCGGCTCGCTTATGGAAAATTGGGAAGCGCTTGGATTGCCGTTTCCTGAATCCATGAGGCCATACATTAATCAAATGCGGAAGAATCAGGAAAACAAAATTAAAAAATTAATTGAAATCGAAATCGAAAAGAAAGAGGATGAATAAACATGGAACAATTACAAACAACAATCATCAATGGAATCGTGAGCGTATTAGTCGTATTAGTAGGATTAGCGTTCACTGGATTAAAAGGCTTCATCGAAACTAAAGCTACCGAATTAAAAGCTAAAACGGATGCTAAAAACTATGAACTAGCTAAGTCTATCGCTTCAACAGTTGTGAACGCTGTTGAACAAATCTTCAAAGATGTTCATGGTGCGAGTGGTGAAAAATTCCAAACAGCGTTTGATAACTTAACAAAAGAATTAGAAAAAGCTGGAATCAACTTGGATGACGCATCGAAGAAAGTATTGATTGAATCTGTTGTTAATGGATTCAACGAATTGAAGAAGATTGAAGGTTAAAAATACAGTTTCGCAGAGGGCTCGCAACGAGTCCTCTTTTTATTTTAAAAGGAGGACGCATGGAAAAAATAATTAAAAAGCACTTAACTATTTCATCCAATAGCCGTTGCCCAGAAAAGCTATGGCATGAAATTTACAGCAAAGACAAAGGGACGGCCGTATTCAAATTTACAACCGACGAGCTAACCGCCGCAAAAGTTCTTTGCTTATTCTATTTTAAAGACACAAAACGGTATAGAACGGTAGAGGCTACAATCGAGGGAAATACGATTACAGTTCCATTCGATAGTACTTTAATCACTACAAACGAGCCCGTAATTGGTTACGTTTATTTTGAAAAGATAGAGCAATCCACGGATGTTTACTCGTTTGCGTTTAATGTTAAAGTAAGCGAGATTGATAGAGCAATTGAATCGCCAATCATCGAACGAGTGACGGGGCGTGTGGTTGATGTTGAAGATATCGTCACTAAGAAAGAACTTGATGAAATTTTCGCTAAAATCAAGGAACAAGGTGGAACGTATGACGACTCTAATTTACGTGCTGAGTTAAGTAACAAGGCAGACCGTAGCGAAATTGAACGAATTTCGGGGCAAATTTCAATTTTAGAGCAAAAGGCAGATAAAGACACCATCTATAACGATGAGCCTTTAAAACAACGATTAGAAGCCTTAGAAACGAGACCAAATATCGATACAAGTAACTTTGCAACTAAGGAAGAGTTGAAAAATATCTCGTTAACGCCTGGGCCAAAAGGTGAAAAAGGTGAAACTGGTGAGCGTGGGCCTATTGGGCCTAGAGGAGCGGATGGATTGCAAGGGCCTCAAGGCTTACAAGGTATTCAAGGTGAACGCGGACGAGATGGAGAGACTGGACCGAAAGGAGACATCGGGCCTATCGGCCCTCAAGGTATCCAAGGTGAACAAGGCCAAAACGGTCAACCTGGGCCTAGAGGCGAACGAGGAGAGCAAGGGCCAGCAGGGCCTCCAGGGCCTATTGGGCTTACTGGGCCAAAAGGCGCAGACGGCGTTGGGATTCCTCAAAAATTGACATTATCAGGAAACACACTTATTTTGTCTGATGGAGGCGGCAGTGTTAATTTACCAACTTCAACAAGTGGCAATACTGGTCAAGTTAATGAATACGAAATTCGAGGAACAGGCTTTCCTGAAAGAAAAGTATCGGCACCAGTCGGCACGACATACGTTGATACAGCAGTTACGAACGGCGCTTTAAAGTGGATAAAACGTAGAGGAAACGGGAATGAAGGTTGGGAGATTTTAATCGGCGATACTGGCTGGAGAAATCTGAACATCGTTTCAAAACTTGGAGGCTCATATTTAAAAGTGCGACGCAAAAACGATACAGTAACTTATCAATTTGGCGGACTTTCTTGGGGCTGGTTCGGTATTGTCAGACGAGGCGGGCCAGGGTATCAATTACAACCGTCAGACCGAGAAAGAAATGTATTTATTCTCGGTTTAGGCGGGATTCCTGTTGGTTTTCGTTCTGAGGCGTCCTTAATTGGTGGTATTTACAACGACAAAGGCACGCCTTATGGGACATGGTACTTGGGAGGCGCAGGCGATAGTAATATGTTACGTTTCCAATTTACTGACCCCGTTCCAACTGATAGGGATATCGGCGATATTCGTGTAAGTTCTATTTCTTACCTCACGAGTGAACCGTGGCCAGCAACATTACCGTAATTAAAAAGGGGGAAATATATAAATGACAACAAAACAAGAAGTATTAGACTTTTACAGATATCTAGCAAACAACGGACTAGGCATCGACAATGATGGCGCTTACGGCTACCAATGCGCCGATGTTCCAGCTTATCTTGCATACCATTATTTCGGAAAATGGCTTTGGGGTAATGCAATTAATTTATTAGATTCTGCTTCTTCGCAAGGGTTCGAGGTCGTATATGAGGGGCCTGGGGTCGTTGCAAAAGCTGGGGACATTTTCGTGATGGAAGTTCCTGGTTCGCCTTATGGCCATACAGGTTTAGTAATCGAAGATTCAGACGGGTATACTCTGAAGACAATTGAGCAGAATATTGATGGAAACTGGGACTTCCTAGAAGTCGGGGGCCCAGCTCGTTACAATACACGTTCGTACTCAGGAATGGTCGGTTATATCCGATTCCCTTATGGCGAAGAAATTACAGGAATGAAAGAAGGTTGGGCTAAGGATTCCGACGGATGGTGGTATCGAAATCCAGACGGAACTTATCCTAAGAATCAATGGAAGAAGATTGATGATAATTGGTTTAGATTCAATACTGACGGATATATTCTTGAAAACACTTGGTTCAGGGATGACGAAGGTTTTTGGTACTGGTTGAAGCAAGGGGGATATATGGCTGTCGGTTGGCATAAAATCGACGGAAAATGGTACTTTTTCAATAACGTTGGAGAAATGGTTACTGGTTGGATTCGTTACTTCGACAAATGGTACTATTGCACTGAATCCAATGGTGATATGGTTTCTAAAGAAGTTCGCAAGATTGGTGATGCGTACTACTATTTTAACGGGGATGGAGAGATGTTAGAAAAAGCATCCGTTCGTGTTGATGAAAGTGGAGAGATTCATTTCGAAGAATAATAAAACAAACCTACCTTTCGGGGTAGGTTTATTTTTTTTGCATTTTTTCAATAAAACTATTGACAATACATAATGAACGTGATATACTATATATGTAATCAAGAAAGGGTTACAAAAACACAAACAAAGGAGCAAGCAAAATGAAAGCAAAAGAAATCAAAAAAATGATAACAGAAGTAGAAGAAATGGTACAAGAAGCCTATGATTCAGTTTTATCAAGAAACAACGTTGAAATTCACGGAATTCTTTGTAGTAATCTAGGTGAAATTCGTCGCTTACAAAGTAAATACAATGTTTTAATTATGAGAAACGATGACGATTCTACAAAGATTTACAACGAGATAGAAGAGTTATACAACCAATCACAAAAAGCAATCAAGAAACTCAAATAAAGAACACAAAAGGAGCAAATGAAAATGGATAAAAAATTAACGGATAAATACACAATCGTTGAAAACGGGTTACAAGAGGCAGTTACAAACGCAGGCACATCGCACTTGTTTTTAGAAAGTATCATGAAAATTGGAAACGCAGAAAAAACAAGAATAGCGGTAATTTATCATAGCCGAGTACATCAAGGATACGGTAAAATCGCATTGTTATATGATATGTTTTTCGATGATATGCCTACACTATCAGAAACAACACTTGAAGAGGTTTACAATGTTAAATGGTTGGAACGCTTTTCAAACATCATTGAAGAGCAACAGAAAAATCTTGAAGAGTTGATTAAGTTGACAAAGAAATAAAAACAAACCGCTCAATAGAGCGGTTTTTGTATGAAAAAATATTTTTAAAAATTTTCGATAAAAGTGTTGACATGGTATAATGAATGTGATATACTATATTTGTAAGTAAGAGATACAAACAAAACACAAAGGAGAGAAAGAAAATGACAGCGAAAGAAACACTTATGTTAAACCAAAAAACAATAGAGCTATTACAAACGAAAGGGAACGACAGAACAAGCAGAATCGTAAGTGACCACAAAATGATGATTGAATATTACGAAATGGAGCGTGAAAGATACATCAGAGAAAATAAAGAGGTTTGCATTGAGGGTTTAAATAAATTCGCAATCAATACAAGTAATGAAATGTTAGTACAAATGCAAAAAGCAGTTTTTAACTAAAGGAGGAACAAGCATGAACGAGGCAAAAATCTACTCAGAAAAAGCGGACAAATTATTTTGGTATTTCAAACGCAATTACGGTATTTTCATTTTGAGTACACTCATTGAATACAGAGACACGCTCGACAGATACTCAAAATTGAAATCACTTGGAAAAATTCAAACAAAACGATACAACGAAATGAAGAAACACATTGATGAATTAGAAAAAGAAAAGGAGTAATCAAAAAAATAAATTAAAAATTTTAAAAAAATTCGAGAAAAGTGTTGACAAAGGTACACGTACATGATATACTATAAATGTAGATAAGAGATAACTACAAAACACAAATGAAAAGAGGAAATTAAAAT
>ERZ773061.207-NODE-207-length-25651-cov-3.261877_pt1 | contig 25651 bp, 19 predicted proteins | sample MGYA00580627_ERZ773061 | MGnify/ENA primary metagenome ERZ773061 (study PRJEB29015, sample SAMEA2738119) | human oral metagenome | biome: human oral; feature: human-associated habitat; material: saliva | place: China | collected 2223 ...
CTAAAGTCTTAATTTTCTTATTGATTTGCTGAGCTAACTCTGCCAACTCTTCTCTGTCTGCAAAGGTTACGTCTTGATCACTAAAGTCGAGTTCAAGTTCTATTAATGAAGTTATTTTCAATAATTTATTTCGCAACTCTGCCAATTCAGAAGAGAAATGGCCACGCAACTGACCAAGTGCTAGTTGGTGAGTTGCTTTATTAGTAGATGCAATAAGGTCAGCTACAGCTTCTGCCTGACTCAAGTCCATCTTGCCATTCAAGAACGAACGTTGTGTAAATTCACCAGGAAGAGCCTGTCTGCAACCGCTTTTAATAAGAATTTGAAGGATTGTATTTAAGATATATGTTGATCCATGACACGATATTTCAATGGTATTTTCGCCTGTATAACTATGAGGAGCACGAAAAATAGAAACCAGAACTTCATCTATGATGTTTCTCTCTTCGTCTTTAATGTTACCAAATACAATGCGCTGAGCAGCTACTTCTTCAAGTTTTTTACCCGAAGCAGCTTCAAAACATTTTGCAACATTATTAATAGCATCTTCTCCAGAGATACGAATTACCCCAATAGCTCCACCTTGAGCGGTGGCAAGTGCACATATAGTGTCGTTATTGTTCATTTTATATATCTTAAAATTAGAACGATTCTTTCTGTTCTTTTTATTCAAATAAGAAATAAAATACTTATCAAAAAAATGATTCTATTCCTATATCTTCTTTGTTTTTAGTTTAGATGTATTTAAATTCTGTCTAAGACTCTTTCAATTAATCCTTCAATAGAATTCTTATAGCTTGCATTTACTTCTTTAGCTCGTCTATTGGCGATTACCATACAGCAGGTCATAGCCTTGTGATTCATTAACTTAGCCAATCCTGCTAGAGCACTACTTTCCATTTCAAAGTTAGTAATTCTGTAGCCATTATATTCAAAGTCTTCTATTTTCTGATTCTGATTAGGATCGGCTAGGGGAATTCTCAATTCTCTTCCTTGTGGACCAAAGAAGCCACCGCATGCAATTGTAACCCCCTTTACCATGTCATCAGCAGCAACTCGATCTACCAACTCTTTGTCTGCATCTATAACATAAGGAGCTCCCAATAATTCATTCCAATTCATGTGCTTCTTAAATGCAGCTTCAAACTCAAGGTCGCACGCCTCATTTCTTCCAGCATAAAAGTTCAATAATCCATCGAATCCAATACTTTTTTCACTTGCAATGTATGTTCCTGTGGGCACATATTCTTGCAAACCTCCACAAGTTCCAATACGAACAAATGTTAGTTGTCTAAGATTTTCTTTCTCTTTTCGTGTTTCAAAATCAATATTTGCAAGAGCATCTAGCTCATTAACAACAATATCGATGTTGTCACAACCAATACCTGTACTTACAACTGTAATTCGTTTGCCTTTATAAACTCCTGTAACGCTTTTAAATTCACGGTTACTTACTTCACATTCAATGCTTTCAAAGTGACTTGAAACTTGCAATACTCTGCCTGGATCGCCAACAAGTATAACTTTATCGGCAAGATGTTCGGGGTGAAGATGCAAGTGGAAAACACTTCCATCTTGATTTATAATGAGTTCTGAAGGTGCAAAATATTTACTCATGGTCTTATATTTTTATATGTTTATTAATTAAGTTCTAACTCTCTAATGTTTTGTTCAAGCTCTTTTTGCTCAAGCTGATATTTCATAAGCTGCTTTTCAATAAAGAGAATATCTTGTTTTAAAGATGATTGCTTTGCTTTATTTGTTTGCTTATATTGTATTCTTAAATTTTCTAGTTCAGTCTTTTGTTTTGCAACCAATTGCTTATTGTCTTCTAATTTTGCAAATAATTGCTTACTTTTATTCGATTTAAACTGACTTAATGATGTGTATTTTATTTTGTCATTTACAATAAAAAGAACAGATTCTCTGCCTTGATTTCTCACATGTCTTTGAGTTCTAAGGCGTTCTAAGTTGCGCATCGCCTCTTGCTTATCGCCAAAGCTCCAAGTGTCTTGAATGCTATTTAATTGAGCTAATTTCTTAATCGTGTTATTGTCAAAGCCTTCTTGAGCTAGCTTCACACGATTCTTATTAGGAACAAAAATATAAATACATACTTTATCTTCAGGTTGATAGCGATCAGAAACAAGCCAACCTAGGTTATTTCTTTCATCAATTGCCAAGAAATAATCGTTTGCTGTAGAGTTATATGGCAATCCATAGTTATCTGGGATATAAAAACCTCCATTGTCAACATCTAATCTTGTAGTATAGATATCAAACCCTCCAATACTATTATGTCCCTTTGCAGAAAAGAAAAGGGTAGTGGCATCGGGCATTAAAAAGGGAAAATTGATGTCAGAAAATAAAGTATTTAATTCAGATATTGAACGTCTATCATCCCATTTAGAATTAACATAATAGGCAAGAATAAGTTTCCTTCCTGATAAAGAATCACCAGAAGCATATATTTTCTTATTCTTTAAGGCATTTATAAACCAAGCATTATCATTTTCTATACCAACATATCCGTTTTCATTTTGCAAATCTAAATGCTTTAAAAACGACTCTTTATCTACCACCATACTATCTACCACCAATAATTTATCAGTGTTAGGGAGCATTGTTGCAAACAAACTATTGTCTACCTTTTTATCAGTAGCAACTACCTTTGCTTTTATTTCTTTCTTCTTTACTACCTTTTTCTTCTGTGCTTGAGTGCTAGTGAATGCAAAAAGACAGCAAATTAAAAATAATATATATCGTGCCATAGAAATATCTTTATATGAATTAAATCTCTATATTCTCCATTATCCTCTTCTCTTGCTCTTCTAAAGCAAATGAATAAGAAAAAAGAATAGCTTCTTAAAATAAAGAAAGCCTTATGCAAATATACATATTATTTTCGTCTTTATGCCTTTTTAAGTTCAATAAAAACAGCAAGAATAGCTGCTATTTGCTATATAATTCGACAATTTGTGCTATTTTACTTCACCAAGGTACGCACAAATACAGAAAAGATAGCATAGGTTATTATATTAACCAATTTAATAAATAGGGGAGAAGACATGCAAGTTATGTATAAAAAAACTGCAAGATAAAAATAAAGGTGGGAATCGAACCCACGATATGACCCAATATCTAAATATTGACTCCCGTCTCCCTGCTGACACCATCACTATTTCTATCTTACATTGCAAATGTACAACTTTATTAAATACCAAACAAGAAAAATCAATAGAATTTCGATTAAAACAGCATAATAAAGGAAAAATAGGGGAGGTAAATCACTATTTTTCGTCAAAATATAATGAGAAAGGTTTTAAATAACAATGAGATTAAAAGATAAAAGCAATGAGATTATATTACAAAAGCAGTGTTATTGCACTGAGAAAAGAGAACAACTCCTCAAAAAAAAGATGCAGTAATTCTGTGTGTCGAAAACTATTCAAGAATAAAGAATTAGTATATAATTGAAGAACTGTTCAATTGGTATACACTTAAAAGAATAGTATTAAAAATGAGAAAGAGAATATGCATCTTGCGATACATACTCTCTTTCCTTCATATAGGAATTCAGTATACTAATTATTCACCTTTTTCCATTTTAGCTTTCAATGCTGCAAGAGCATCGATATCACCAAGAGAAGTACTTGCAGCTACGTTGTTTACTTGAGCAGAATCGTTCTTCTTAGCGTTGCTTGTGTGTTGCTTGCGAGGTTTAGCCTCTTCTTTACCTTCTTCGAAAGTACGGCTATGAGAAAGAATAATTCTCTTAGTTTCCTTTACAAATTCGATAACCTTGAAGTCAAGTTCTTCACCTACTTGAGCTTGTGTACCGTCTTCTTTAACTAGGTGTTTTGGAGTTGCGAAACCTTCTCCACCTTCGTTCAATGTGATAACAGCACCCTTGTCCATCATCTCAGTGATCTTACCCTTGTGCAATGAACCTGGAGTGTAAAGAGTTTCATAAGCATCCCAAGGATTATCTTCAAGTTGTTTGTGACCAAGGCTTAGTCTGCGGTTCTCTTTATCTATCTCAAGAACAACAACATCGATTTCAGCTCCTACTTGAGTGAATTCAGATGGGTGCTTAACTTTCTTAGTCCAAGAAAGGTCTGAGATGTGGATCAATCCATCAACACCTTCTTCTAGCTCAACAAAGATACCGAAGTTAGTGAAGTTACGAACCTTAGCTGTGTGCTTGCTACCGATTGGATATTTTACTTCGATAGTTTCCCATGGATCTTCTTTAAGTTGTTTAATACCTAAAGACATCTTACGTTCTTCACGATCAAGTGTAAGAACAACAGCTTCAACTTCGTCACCTACGTGTAAGAATTCTTGAGCTGAACGTAAGTGTTGGCTCCAAGACATTTCAGAAACGTGGATAAGACCTTCTACACCTGGAGCAATTTCAACGAATGCACCGTAGTCTGCGATAACAACTACTTTACCCTTAACGTGGTCACCCACCTTAAGTTCAGTGTTAAGAGCATCCCATGGGTGTGGAGTTAATTGTTTAAGACCTAGAGCGATACGTTTCTTTTCATCATCGAAATCAAGAATTACAACGTTGATCTTTTGGTCTAAAGCAACCACTTCGTGTGGATCGCTTACACGACCCCATGAAAGGTCTGTTATATGAATAAGACCATCAACACCACCAAGGTCGATAAATACACCATAAGAAGTGATGTTTTTAACTGTACCTTCAAGGATTTGGCCTTTTTCAAGCTTGCTAATAATTTCTTTCTTTTGTGCTTCTAATTCAGCTTCGATAAGAGCCTTGTGAGAAACAACAACGTTACGGAACTCTTGGTTGATCTTAACGATCTTGAATTCCATAGTCTTTCCTACGAATACGTCGTAGTCACGAATTGGATGAACGTCGATTTGGCTTCCTGGTAAGAATGCTTCGATACCGAATACGTCAACAATCATACCACCCTTTGTGCGACACTTGATGTAACCTTGTACAATTTCTTCTTTTTCAAGAGCTTCATTAACACGGTCCCAGCTCTTATTTAGGCGTGCTTTCTTGTGAGAAAGTTCAAGTTGTCCTTTCTTATCTTCTTGCATCTCTACGTATACTTCCACTTTGTCACCTGCTTTTAGGTCTGGGTTGTATCTGAATTCAGATGCAGGAATAATACCATCACTCTTGTAACCGATGTTAACGATAACTTCTTTCTTGTCTACATGAGTAACAGTTCCCTCAACAACTTGGTGTTCTGCAATTTTATTAAGGGTTTCATCATAAGCCTTTACAAGGGCTTCCTTGCTGGCGTTGTTGCCAGAACCATTTTCGAATTCTTCCCAATTGAAGTCTTCTAATGGTTGTACGTTCTTTAAGTTTGACATAATGTTAATTAAAAATGAATTAATAAAGTTAGACTTTATATTGATTAAATAAAAATCTTTGCAAAGTTACATTATTGCTATTACAATATGAATATAACTGCATTTGCAAATGAATAGTTTATTTTTTTTTAACTAAAATCGTTATTCTAGGATCTTAATCATATTGAATTCTACGATTTTTCCAGTAGGATCGATTCTCATTTGCACTTTATATTTATTGGTTTCAGACTGACCATCTTTTAGTTTAACATCTTGGGATACATAGAATTCTGTTGTATATTCGTATTCTTCAAGTCCTATTTCTTTCTTCTTAATCTTTAGATTCTTGTCGATATTCCAGTCTATTGCCTCTACATTATCTTTATATAGCTTGCTAATGAATACAGCAATATCAGAATGTTTGATATCTGTTTTATTAAGGAACGACGAAATATTGGGACTAATTGTTTCTTGTACCTTATTTTCATTGCGTTCACTTATACCTCTAAAGAAAGTCTTTATGGTTCCAGCTACCATCTGATATTCATCTTGTTGCACCTCTTTAGCCTTTAGAACTCTTATCTTTTCGTTAGCCTCATTGATGTAGTTGCCATCATAGTGGTCGTTTAGATAAGTATTATAGGCTTCGATTGTGTTCTTCTGTGATACAGCAACGAAGTCTAAAGAGTCGATTTTTTGCAATGCTTCCTTCTTATGTTTAGGATTTTCAGATTTAGATAAATAATCTTCGAAAGCTTCTTTAGTATTACTAATAAGCGCATTTGTCCAATCATTGTCAGTAGAACGTAATATTGTTAGATGCGCATTGATTGAATCTATGTGCTCTTGTGGAGCATTTTTTGCATATGTATTAAGATAATCTTCAAGTATTCCAATCTCCTTACTCTTCATTGCTAGCTCGTAAGCTTCTTTCTCATTCTTCTTTTGTGCATTACTATAAATATAGAAAAGAGTTGCACAAAGAATTAGTGCAATGATGAATGAAGACAAAATAATAACTTTTTTAGGTTTCTTATTTTGTGGTGGAGTAGGTATTTTAGGTTCTGTTGGAGGAACAACCTCAACAGTTTGAGTTGGAGTTTCTATAGGAGCTGTTTCCTTTATAGGTGCAATCTCTGCTTTATTCTTTTCTAAAGCACACTTAGGACATTCTTCTTTTTCTGTAAAATAAGCTGTATCACATGTAGGACATACTGTTACTTTACCCCTTATTTCTGCGCCACAAGTAGGACAAACTGGGGCTCTATCGCTTACAGATGCATTACATTCAGGACATTTTATTATAGCCATAGTTTTTTGATTTTATGTTATTGTTTAAAGTGAATGAATCGTATTTCTCGCATACCATGCGTCCCAAAGAATCTACTTTTATCAACATAGCCATTAATTCCGTTAATTCTTCCCTTACCAGTGTATTGCCACATGGTTATATCTCTACCGTCTTTTAAGACTGGTTCTCGTTGAGTATATTGCGCAATCATCAGTTTATAACCATCAATCTTACCAGAAAGATAATTATCATAGAAGTTAGTAAAGGTATAAAGTAGAGGTTTTTGCTTATATTCTTTCTCGACCATTGCTAAGAATTTCAAAAGAGAATCGCAGAATTCTTCTGTTGGTAATCCGCTTTTTGTTTCGATATCAATCATCGGAAGAAGGTCTTGATCTTCAGGTCTACATTGAGTTCTGAAGTTTTCTAACTGCTTTGTTAAGTTCGTTTTGGGTCTAAAAAAATGATAAGAACCTACCTTTAGTCCATATTTATGAGCTAATTCAATGTTGTAGGCGTATGTTTTATCGATGTTATCTCCGCCTTCTGTGGCTTTAAGATACACATAAGCCATCTTCGTATTTTCTCCAATTGTTTCCCAAAAGACATTTCCTTGGTAGTGACTAAGGTCGATACCATGCACATGACTACAAGTATCTTCACAATTATAAAATTCGTCTTGGGCAAAACCTGCAATTGAAAAGATGCAAGAAAGAATGAATATAAATATACGTTTCATGGCTACAAAGTTACGAAAAACTATAAGTTGGTATATTTTTCATCGTGTTTTTTTACATATATTATATTTTGATTTCTCCTTATTCTTGCACATCTGATATGCTATGAATGAAACTCATGATAAAATTACTACTTGCTTCTATTGGTGCATAAGGGAAATATTTGAAACATCTTTTGATGTTTTTTCTTAGTACTTCAGGGTTATTATAAACAAAACCGTTGTCTCCTTCTCTAATAGTCCATTCCTCTTTATTACTATTCTTTTTGATGTTTCCTAGCGCATGCATAAATAGCGCATACGAAGAGTTACTAATTTTATCTACAAAGGGTACTTCTGTTTTATCAAACTTGAATACTGTTATCAAAATACTTCCAATAAGTGCTGTTATATTTACAATATGTAAACTAGACAACCAACCATTTAATTTATTAAAATCAACATCATCTCCATTATTTCTTAGGTAGGTTCCAAGTTCTAATACCAATTTAATCGACAATCCTTTTCTAAACAGATTGCTCACATTATCAATTAACAACTCAAGTAGATCTAATGTTGTAAGGGATGAACTGTTATTTGAAAGTTCTTCCTTCCTTATCTTCTTAAGCCTTATATTCAACAACTTGTTGGATAGTTTTATCTCTGTAGATTCTTCAAAAACATTATCTTGATTAGAAACTTCTTCTAACTTATGGAGGATTGTGTTAGGAACATTGAACTCTTTATCGTATTGATGATGTTTCAATCCTTTATAAACAAAAGACGAAACATTATGTATCACTGCCATTTTAAATAGTTGTTCCCATTTAAAACTAGACATTGGTTCTATGTTTCCATATTCATTTAAAGCCCCTGACTTTAATAACGTAAGAAAGTTTCGACGTATTATATCCATATTTCTTTAAGAATATTTTTTAGGATAACGCACAAATATTGATAATAAAGCCATCAATGCAATACTAATAGGGTAGTAGGTGTAACCAACTATTTCAATAGGTGAAACATTAGTTAAGCCTGCAGCCATAAGAATTTGCGCCCCATAGGGAAGCAATCCTTGTGTTGCACAAGAGAAAGTATCGAGAATACTGGCAGATTTTCGTGAGTCAATCTCAAACTTCTTACTTATTTGTTTTGCGATATTTCCTACTGTTATAATTGCAACTGTATTATTAGCAGTGCATACATTGACAAATGAGACAAGAAGAGCAATTGAGAATTCTGCTCCTCTTTTTCCCTTAATAAACTTTGTTAAGATGGCAATAATATAATGAATTCCGCCATTATACTTAATAACTGCAAGCAATCCACCTGCCAACATTGTTACAATTATAAGCTCACCCATACTTGTCATACCAGCACCTAGAGTAGTAAACCAACCATATAAGTCATAACTTTGAGCAAAAAATCCAAGCACCCCACTAAAAACAATACCCACAATTAAAACAATCATCACATTTATACCTCTCAAAGCCATAAGAATTACAACGAGATAAGGAATGAGATGAATGTAATTAAAGCCAGGTAATTCAGTTGGTTTTTCAAGTCCGTGTCCTATAATTGTATATATAATTAGTATACACACTGCAGCAGGAACAACGATTAAGCTGTTTACCTTAAATTTATCTTTCATACTACAGCCTTGACTTGACGTCGCTGCTATCGTTGTATCAGATATAAATGAAAGGTTATCTCCAAAGAAAGCACCTCCAATGACAATGCCTAACATAAGAGGCTCATCTACTCCTAGCACATGAGATAAGCCTGATGCAATTGGAACTAATGCAATGATAGTTCCCACACTTGTGCCAATAGCAAGACTAATGATGCAGGCAGATAAAAAAAGTCCTGCTAAAATAAACTTTGCGGGCAATATACTTAGAATAAAATAAACAGTTGCATCGACGCTTCCCATTGCTTTTGCAGATGCAGCAAAGGCTCCTGCAAGAATAAAAATCCACACCATCTGCAAGAGACTTTTTTGTCCTGCACCCTCTGTGAAGATTGAAATTCTCTTCTCTATGCTTTCTCCTGTGGTCATCATAATTGCGCATACACTTGCAATTAAGAAGCTTACTGTTACAGGAAGTTTATAAAAATCCTTCGCAACAATAGCACATAAAAGATACAAAGCGATAAAAAGAAAAAGTGGAGTTAAAGCTTTTAACCCTTTAATATGTTTTATTTCACTCATATATAACTACTTATAAAAAGTATAAAGACAATCCTATTGGAAGTTATTTTACAATTGAAGTCGTCTGTAGAAGTTTACATTTTCTTTTGAAATCAATTCAATTGGCATGTAATTTACAGGTTCAACTTCTGCCTTAAGTACTATTGCTTTGAACAAAGTATCAACACAACTATATCCTTGAAGGTAAGCATGTTGAGCAATTAAAAAAGATATGCTACCTTGTTTTAAGCAATCTATGTTCTTTTCAACCATGTCATAACCCATAATTTGCACATCTCTTCTGTTGGTATGAAGCAAAAACTCACCCACAATATGTGCCTTAGAGTTAAAGGTTATGCAATGATGTATATCCTGATTTTTATTAAAGAAATCTTCTAAAAGTTTATAATATTCTCCCTTATCCTCTTCTGTTGGGAGGTTCAATTCTACTATATTCACCTTAGGAAAGTGCTCATCCATATAATGTCTGAATCCAACTTCTCGGTGAGCTTGCTGCTTACTGGTTACTCTTCCATTCTTAGTTTGCTTCATAAGCATTATGGTTTTCTCTCCAGAAGCCAAAAGCATAAGCATTTTTGCAGAGAAATAGCCACTAGCAAGCGAGTCTTGTCCAAAGAAAGACAGTGGCTTTAAGTCGGGCATATAAGAGTCTAACAATACAAAAGGAATGTGTTGAGCTATAAACGACTCTGTGACCTTCTTTGTTAAGTCTAGTTCTGAAGGCACAATAATAACTCCATCGGGTTGTGCCTCTAAACATTTTTGAGCCTGTTCTAAATACGAAGCCTCATTAAAGCGTTTGAAATAGAGTATCTTTACATTTATATGAAAGTCACGTCTTGCCTCCATTGCACTATAAGCACCTTTCTCAATTTCCTCCCAATAGGTCTCAGAACCATGATCAGGAATAAGCAAATAGAAGGTATATGATTTATTATAGGCGAGTGCACTCGCATAAACATTGGGTTGATAGTTCATTTCCTTAAGAACTTTTTCTACCTTTTCCAAAGCTTTGGGAGAAACATTAGGACGTTTATGCAGAACTCTATCAACAGTTCCAACCGACACTCCAGCTCGAAGTGCTATATCTTTTATGCGTATTTTTTCTGTCATGAAAACTCTATAATACTTGTTTTGTGCACAAAAATACAAAGAAATAATTAATTTTTTAGTCTAAATATGGTTTATTTGATAGAGAAATTATGTAATAATCATCAATATACTGTAACTTTGTAGCGAATAAAATAAATCGCAATAGTGTTTTCTTTAAAGATTAAATCATTTATAATATTGCTGATAAACATTTCTTTTGGTTTATCGATATTGTTTTTTTCTTCGGCTTGCACAGCGCAAAAGTCGAGGAGTTTAGTTGATGAATTAAACGAAAAATCTTATCTTTTTCACTATAAAGACCTTGATAGCACCAACTATTATGCCACAAAAGCACTCAAATTATCTGAAGGATATGGTGCTGGACATGCAGAAGCACTGAATAATATTGCTTTTGTTAGTACGGCAAAGATGAACTATAATGAGGCAAAAACTCAATTGTTCGAGGCTCAAAAGGTTACAGACAATCAGATAGAACTACTTATTTCTGATATTATGTTTATGCGCTTATGTCAGCGTCAATCAAAAAATAAGGAGTTCTATGATTATAAACAACACGCAGAAGAACGCTTAGAGAGAATTAAAGAGGAGGAAGATGTATTGAATTTGCATCAACGTAAAAGATTACTTTTTGCGAGAACGGAATACTACATCATTCTTTCTACTTATTTTTACTACATAGGATTAAATGAAAATTCTATTGAAGCGTTACAAAATATTGACCCTCACGGAGGTATACAACGTGACACTGCTCAGCTACTTAACTATTATTATAGCATTGGTTCTGGAGGTATTGTTCATAAAAAAGATAATTATTCTGCTAAACAAGAAGAGCTTGACTACCTTATTAACTGCTATACTATCGCAAAGAAAAATGGCTTCATCTATTGGGAAGCAAACGCTTTGCAAAGTATTAGTGAGTCTTTATCTAATCCAGAGACAGGCAGTACTCTTGTAATGAATAATAGTTCGATGCTGAGAACCATTATTCCTGATAATCAATTTGAAGACCTTCTTGCAAAAGAAATAGCCGTTAAATCTGTAGATTTGTTCAAAAAATATGGCGATGTCTATCAAATTGCGGGCTCATATCGTACTCTTGCTAAGTCTTTTTGGGAACTAGGACAATATGAAGATGCGCTATGGTGTCTTGAACATGCTCTAAGTGATAACATAAAAATTCAACAAGCCCCTGACTTGGTTGCCTCTATTAGAGAGCAAATGTCACTTGCTTATTCTGCTATTGACGATAAACAGTTAAGTGATTACAATAGAAATATCTATTTAGATATGCAAGAAATCACTCGACAAGACCGTTTCTTAGAGTCGAGAGCAGAACAATTGAGTAAATCTTCACACCAACTAAATATCATGGTTACATCTGTTGTGATAATGATTTTATTGGTTATACTCCTTCTTTTTATCTTTGATAGAATGAAAAGAAGAAGTGATCGCAAGTTTAAAATCACCTCTTTGTTGTCTCCACTTGAACAATGGGAGGCTGAAAACAAACAAAAACTTGAAGATTTTCAGGAAACCTGCGAAGAGGTTAAAGAGCAATTGTACCAAGAGCAGCGCTATGTAGTGATGAATAAGGAAAAGAATATTGAACAAAGGGCTAAAGTTTCTTTGGTTAGTAACACTTATCCTTTGATTGATAGAATGGTTAATGAAATCCACAAATTAATTATAAATACTTCTGAAAGTACAGATATTCGTCAGCAACGCTTAGCTTATATCTCAGAACTTGCCAACTCTATAAACCAAACAAATACTGTTCTAACAAGTTGGATCCAGATGCATAAAGGAGACATTAGTTTGAGAATAGAAAGTTTTCCATTGCAAACTATCTTTGAACTACTTAAAAAGAATAGTATGTCTTACCAACTAAAAAACATTAATTTGAATGTTGTAGACACCTCAGAAGTGGTTAAAGCTGATAAGACACTTACTCTTTTCATGATTAATACCTTAGCAGACAATGCTCGAAAGTTCACTCCTTCAGGTGGAGAGGTTACTATTTCGGCAAAATCTTTAGACGATTATGTTGAGGTTTCTATAATTGATAATGGAGTAGGGATTGATGAAGAGGGATTGAGAAACTTATTCTCTTTCAAGAAAATAGAATTAAAACAGAACACTTCTTCTATACAAGAAAAAGGATATGGCTTTGGGTTAATGAACTGTAAAGGTATTATTGAGAAATATAAGAAGGTTAGTTCTATATTTAAGAATTGCTCAATTGGAGCTGAAAGTGAACTTGGAAAGGGTAGTAGGTTCTACTTTACACTCCCCAAAGGCTTGAAAAAAACATTATTAGTTTTGTTCTGTTCAGTATTATCTGCAACATCATTTGGTACACCTAATCTTGATAAACAAGAAAAACAATTTATTCAAAAAGCTGGAGAATATGCCGATAGTGCCTATTACTCAAATTTAAATGAGACCTATGAGCTTACTCTTGAGTTTACAGATAGTTGCATTGTTTATCTCAATAAAGCTTATCATGTGAAGCACCCTAAAAGCAATATCCTATTAAAAGAAAGCGGAGACCCCAATAAAGCCGCAGAATTAATATGGTTTGCAAAGCACGTTAATACCGATTATGACATCATTCTAGACTTTAGAAATGAATCAGCTGTGGCAGCATTAGCTCTTAATCGTTGGGATTTATACAATTATAACAATAGTGTCTACACTCAACTTTTCCGCATAAAGAGTGCAGACAATACTCTTGGTGACTATGTAAAAGTGATGCAAACATCAGAGAGTAATAAGAATATTGCCATTATTCTGCTTATTCTTTTGCTTGTATTATTAATCCCTGCTTATTACTTTTTATACTATAGACACGAGCTTTATTATCGTTTTTGTATTGATAAGATAAATCGAATCAATAGTATTCTATTATCAGATACACAAAATGCAAAGGAGAAACTTAGATTAATAGAGACTTTATGGAGCAACAGTTTTAATAAAGAACAAAGTAATACTCGTCTTCATTTACTCAATGATATCGTAAAAAAGATCAAACATTCTTTGAAATTAGAATGTACTTTATTAGAACAGCAGAATAAAGATTTAACGCTTTTGAAAGATGAATTGAGCAAAACTAAGTATGAAGCAGATTGTCTTTATATATCAAACAACTTATTAGATAATAGCTTGTCCACCTTTAAACATGAGACAATGTATTATCCCTCACGCATAAAACAACTAATAGAGCAAGAGGATATTGAAATAAAAGTTGTTGAAGAGTTACTACACTACTACAAAGAACTCTATAGTTTGTTCCTTCTTCAGGCTGTTAGTCAACTGCGTTCAAAGATGAACGTGGATACTTCAACCCTCAAGTATCTCTTCTCTTTAATAAAGAAGATTAATCAAATTACAAACCTAACCATTGAAGAAGAACCTTACGGTGATAAATATGTAAAGGTCTATATTGAGCTTCCTGCCAATAACTTAAAGGAGAAAGAACTCAAACAGATGTTTACTTCTGAAACAATAGATATACGTTATCTAATTTGTAGACAGATAATCAGAGAACTAGGAGAGGAAACAAATATGCGTGCCGTAGGCATACAAGCGATTGAAAGAAATAATAAACAATATATAGAAATCGTATTTACAACTGTAATATGGAAGAATTTAAAGTCATTATTGTAGAAGATGTACCCTTAGAACTAAAGGGAACAGAAGGTATTTTCAAAACAGAAATACCCGAAGCAAAGATAATTGGCACTGCCGATAACGAATATTCATATTGGAAACTCATAAAACAAGAACTTCCAGACCTTGTTCTTCTCGATCTAGGTTTGGGTGGTTCTACAACTATTGGAGTTGAAATATGTCGACAAACAAAGCAAAACTATCCTGATGTAAAGATACTTATCTTCACAGGAGAGATTCTAAATGAAAAACTTTGGGTAGACGTTTTAGATGCAGGTTGTGATGGAATTATTCTAAAAACAGGAGAACTCTTAACTTATGCTGACGTATCTAGTGTAATGAGTGGCAAGAAGCTAGTGTTTAATCAACCTATTCTTGAAAAGGTACTATCTAGATTTAAAGAAGCTATATCTCACGAAATTCAGCATAACGAAGCACTTATCAACTATGAGATAGACGAATACGATGAACGTTTCTTACGCCACTTGGCTCTAGGATATACTAAAGAACAAATCACAAACCTACGTGGCATGCCTTTTGGTGTAAAGAGTTTAGAGAAAAGACAAAATGAACTGATCCAAAAACTCTTTCCAAATGGAAATGGAGGTGTTGGTATTAATGCTACTCGTTTGGTTGTTAGAGCTTTGGAATTAAGAGTCTTAGACATCAATAACTTAGTTGCAGATGATGAGTAAACTTAAGAGTTTATTTAAATTAAATATCGCATTTATCACCTGTAGCCTTCTTGTGTTACAAATAATGGTCGTGATTTTATCGTGGATGATAAAAACAATTTATCCCGAATTCAATGGTAGATCATTATTAAGTGGAGAAGGAGTAAGGTGGTTTTTGGGCAATTTTACGAATAATGTTGCTTCCACTATTTTGGTTTGGATTATTCTTATAGGATTGTCCTGGGGGGCTATTCGTGCCAGTAATATACTACAAGTATTTAAACGTTCACACACTTTGAGTTATCGAGAGCGTTTAGGCTTCCGTGTCGTTTTAATCGAAATAATGATATGGTTCACTGTTATTGCCCTCCTTTCTTTCATTCCTCATGCTGCAATGTTAAGTATAACAGGACAATTATTCCCAAGTAGTTTCTCTAAAAGTATTGTTCCGCTCATTGCTTTTATTGCTCTCCTCAGTTCTATTACTTATGGACTTATTATTGGAAGATTTAGAAAGGGCAACCTCATTATTGAGGCTTTAAGCAATGGAATAAAGCAAATTGCTCCTTACATTATTATATATATCATTCTTGTTCAGCTCATCTACTCTATAAAATTTGTTCTTTTGATATAGCATTAAAGATGTAATCTTAAGTTGTTTATACAACTATATTCTATATCTTGTTTATTATTAAAATCTATTATGATTCACTTTAATACAATATAAAGGAGTAATAGCATTATTAAACTATAAAGGGAAGCTCTCATATCAATATGGAGCTTCCCTCTTTTCGTATATAACTATTTTTTATTGATTCTCAAAATCCCTTTATTATTTTAGTTTTAGAGAATATAAAAAGACTTTTCTTTTGTCAAGACTTACCTGCTTACTTCTTTCTAAGAATCACTTGTTGGTTATTAAACTCATAGGCTCTATCTAATACTTCAAGAACATTTTGCCAACGAGCAGCTGGAACTATTTGTTTTTTGTATTCTTTTTCTAAGTGAATAACTAGTTTATTATCCGTTACTTCAGCTTTGGTTACAAATCGCATATCCTCATTAGTTAAATTAGTATTGAGCTTTTGTAGACTTTCAGGAGTAACATTATATCCTGAAGGAAGTTCAACATTTATAGTAGCAACAAAGGTACGAGGATAAGAGAAGATGATATCGTCAGTACGTTCGCGTTCTTTTCCTTCGATATGTGTTTGTTGTCCTACAAGCTGTCCCACAGAAAGAGTAAGGTTCTTTCCCGCCTTTTTAACTAATCCATCCATAGTATAAGCAACCTTATAGGTAAAAGGAATGTTATTTTGTCCTACACTTATCACTTCAGTAGACTCGATACTAACAGGCGCTTTATCGTGATAATTCTTTATTTCTTCTTGGAAATTCTCACTTATCTCTTTTTTGTCAGCCTCTGCACGCTCTTTAGCAGCAACCTCTCCCTTACTTTTTTTATAGGTAAGAATATCTGCATAGCCGTGAACACCATATGGCTCTCCCCATGCCTTACAGATTTCTTCTGCTGTAGCAAAAGTAGGAATAGCACCTTCTTTCTCATTTCCTGTAAGTGTTTCAGTGCGAGTTATATGTAAAATAACATCATCAATTGTCGCATTTACATCAATCTTCTCGACATTATCTGATGATTTCGATGCTAGAGTTTTAAAGTCTTCAAATGGACCATCTGAAAAGTTATTAGGTGATTTTGAACGTTGTGCCTCTCTATTTTGCAATTGACTATATAACACTTTGCCACTTACAGAATATACATTAGGATTAGAAAAGAGCTGACCATTATTAAGTTCTATCAGTGATACGGCATTATCAAAGTTAATAATATTACTTAATGCTTCATCACTCCATGTTGTTGAGATAACTCTTGTGAATGGGACTTTAGCCTTTTTCAATGCTTGTGGGAAAAGGGTTCCAAATAGAATGTTATGATTCATATACTGCTTTTTAAATACCAAAGACCTCATTACCATGTAGTCGTATATGAAATTAGCTTTCTCTTCATCGCTTTTCATATTTTTTGCTTGAGCTATAGTCTTTCCAAGTATTTCTTCAAAGGTCCATTTATCACCTCTATCTTCCCAACGTTTCCATGCATCTAACTGTATCTCCTTTGCAGACGGATTAGCATGAAGTCCCTTTTCTTTTGTACTCTTAGGAATATAGCCCACTGCAACTTTACCTGTTACGTATAAAGCTGTATATGGTGTTTGCATAGTTGTTTTGTAAGCATACTGAGGAAGCGTCTTTTCAATATCCTTTACACGTACATCTAAAATAACATTGTCATCATCATTAGAAGCAGTAAAGTCTGGAGCTCCATTCATTGCACGATACTGTGTACAAAGTTTTTTATCGATAGCACAATGTATTTGATAATCTAGAGTAGGGTATTTAGAACGAAATACAAATACAAAAGGAGGCATATTTTCTTCTTTAATATAGTCGAGGTCGTAGAAGAAATAATCAATTAAATCGCCAATTTGCAAATCAGGGACAGCTAGTTTTGCTCGCTTATCCTTACCTTTCTTACCTTCTTCAACATCTTGATAATCGCTACTATCAATAATTCTTTCTGTTCCATCAGCTTTAATTACCTTAACACCAAGAACAGTTCTATGGTCATCACGGCCGAAATAACTATAAGAACGATTATAAGTTTGAAAATCAAAGGTCGAGAACTTATCTAATGCAGCTTTATCTTTTATTTGAATTAGATAACGTTGAATCTGAGTTCCATTGATTTGTTTAACCATTTTGTTGCCTGCCCAGAAACTAAATTTACGTTTTTGGTCGACAATTACCTCCTCGTAACGAGCAAGAATCACCGCAGACTCATTTTTATACTTTGCTGGGACATTGCGATTTCTAAACTGTGGAAGATCTTGTCCCCATACTTCTTCCTTAACTTTTTCTACAAATTTCTTGTAGTCATTATTGTCAAACGCCAATGAAGGTAGGGCAATAAAGATGCATAATAATGAAAATAAAATCTTCTTCATAGGACTAATATTTATTATTTTGTTATCAATTCAATTGTATTAAAAGATGATAATAGTAAGAGTAGCTACTTACTTATGTAAAACAACTTGTTCATTACATGCATCTTTCCATTTTCTTATAGTTTCATTCCATTTTGGAATATTAGCAAGTGGTATTCTACGTTTGTTGATTTGCATTTTTTGATGGAATACTATTATATTGTCTTTGCGTGTAAACGAGCAGCTAAGAGTACCTTCTGGGGTAGTGAATGTAGCAGAGGATGGTAGAGACTCAACCTTATATCCTGCTGGAATAGTGAATGAAGCTCTACGAACAATATTACAGCGTACTGGGAAATAATAGTCGTGTGTACGTCTAACAGTGTCTATACGTCTGTCGAATAAATTGTTATGTGGATTTAAATCTACATACACTTCTTTTCCATCTTCTTGCCATGCAGCATCATTAACCACATCACCTTCAAAGCAAGTCCACTCGTGTTGAGGCTCTTTATCTGTCCATTTTACATTAAACACCTTCATACTATGACTATCTGTATTAAGGTTGTTTGCCAAATATTCTTCGTGATTCTTTTGAGAAGAAGCAGCCATAGAGCTCATGAACCATTCTTTCATATCTCCACGAAGCATGTAGGTGGCTTTTCCTTGTAATGCATTATTGGCAAAATGATAAGTATAACTAAGACTATCTAACGACTGGTCTGGATTAGCTTTAGGTACCATTTTAAGCAAAGGAGTATCTCCATTCTCTATCATTGCTTCAGAACCTTGAATGTGTTGGGGCACATAATTATAAGGAATATAGTCACATGTAGCATCTAGAAAATAAGTCTTTCCCTTAAAGAAAAGTGTGCATATAGCGTGGTTAGCAGCTCCTAAAGCTGGAATATCACTCATTTTATAAGGTACTTCATTTGTTCCTATATCTGTTAAACGAGCATCAAAACCTTGCGCTTTCAATAGAGTTTTAAGCAATAAAGCCATACCTTTACAATCACCATATCGTTTTCTAACAACTTCTTTTGGTGTATCTGGTCGGTGTCCTGCAATTCCATGCTCAAAAGCCACATAGCGTATATGATCTTGAACCCACTTAAAAGTATTACTTATACGATCTTCATCAGTTTTACTATTGGCGTTGATTTCTTTTAAAAGAGCAGCCATATTAGGAATATCACAATCAACATTTGACATTTCCATCGACCAAGTATAAAGATCATTCACCGTAGGGAATGGCCCTACAATAAGCAAGTAAGGATAAACATTAGCAAAAGGAGGCATGCTTGAGTCCTCTTTCATACGCTTTGCATTAGTAATTGTATAAGTATAAACATCAGCATCGACAGTTGATTCATGCTTACTTACAATTGGAAAGCCCTTAAAATTCATCTCTTGAATACGATAACCCTTCAAAGATTTAGGTATAGTGAGCGTTACTATCTTATTTTGCGTAAAAAAATCTTCAAGCAAATACACACGAGTAAAGTATTTTATATCCTTAAAAGTACGCTTATAAGAAGTGTTGCAAGTTTTTCCCTTTTTTGTGATATAGCCTTTTGCTATACAAACTTTTGTATCATCATAGAATACATTTTCAGGAGTTATGTTCTTATATATCTTTTCTCCTTTACATGAAACGTTATCTAACGTAATAAATTCTCCATACAAAGCACCCGTTTCAGGCTCTACAGTTGATACTGTATTAGATAAAAAGGTAATATCTTTCTCGTTTTTTACAATTGGATTTCCTTTATTTTCGATAATTTGATAGTTATCCTTACATTGTGAAATAATAACTTTATCGTCCCATTCTTGCGCATTAAGACATAAAGAAGAGTAGGTGAGAAATGCTAAAAACACCCACAAACGCTGTGAAAATAAATCTCGTTTCATATAGATGCTATTTATTTTAGATAGTATATTGCAAATATACAACTAAAATGTAAAATATGTTCTTAAATGAATAAAAAAAGTGATACTTATAAAATATTTTATACTTAAACAGTTTATGCAAGTAAATAGGTAGAAAAACTCATTACTTTTTCTATCAAAAAGCAATGTAATTGAAATGTAAACCCAATGCCTTTGTATTATAAAAGCAATGCTATTAGAAGAGAATATATAAGACCTAAAGGGCAGACAACAAACTAAGTAAAACAAAAAAAGAGGGTGTGTATTGCACAATACATACCCTCTTTTTATTTATATGATATTCTTCCTTTAATAAAAGGCTTATTAGAACTCAGATGTAAAGTGGAATTTTATATGCTCAAAGTCTTGTTGTGCCATACTCAACACATAGCTAGAATCGGCAAGGAACACATCTCTTCCTTCTTTATCCTTTGCCATATATTGATATTTTCGCTTCTTGAAGTTCTCTAATTCTGCTTCACTATCAGCCTCTATCCAACAAGCCTTATAAAGATGAACAGTCTCCCAACGACATTTTGCATTGTATTCGTTTTCCAAACGAAATTGAATTACCTCAAATTGAAGTTGTCCTACGGTTCCAATGATCTTGCGATTGTTAAACTGATTGACAAATAACTGCGCTACACCTTCGTCCATTAACTGATCTATACCCTTATTAAGCTGCTTTGTTTTCATAGGATCATCGTTCTCAATGTATTTAAACATCTCAGGAGAGAATGATGGTAAACCAAGGAAATGCAATTGTTCTCCATCGGTTATAGTATCACCAATCTTAAAGATACCATTGTCTGGTAAACCAATAATATCACCTGGATATGCCTCATCAATAGTACTTTTACGCTGAGCCATGAACTGTGTGGGTGAAGAAAAACGTATTGTTTTTCCTAAACGTACATGCAAATAGGGTTGGTTACGCACAAATTTACCACTACAAATTTTACAGAAAGCAATACAACTACGATGATTAGGGTCGATATTTGCTGTAATTTTAAAGATAAATCCAGTGAATTTGGGCTCTTCTGGCTTCACTTCTCGTTCTTCAGCTTTAGTTGGACGAGGAGAAGGAGCAATCTCAACAAAGCAATCGAGCAATTCTTGTACACCAAAGTTGTTTAACGCTGATCCGAAGAACACAGGTGCTGTTTCTGCCGCTTTATATGAAGCATTGTCGAAAGTTGGATATACTTCTTGAACAAGTTCTAGGTCTTCACGCAATTTAGAGGCATCACTGTCACCCACATGAGCGTCTAGATCCTTACTTGTAATATCAACTTCAACCTTCTCTGTCACCTTTTGTTTGTTAGGAGTGAAGAGATCTAACTTTTGTTCATATATGTTATAAACACCCTTGAACTTAGCTCCTTGATTGATAGGCCATGACAAAGGACAGGTTTTAATTTGCAGTTCCTTTTCTAATTCGTCGAGGATATCAAAAGGATCACGTCCTTCTCTATCCATTTTATTAACGAAAATGATAACAGGAGTCTTTCTCATTCTACAAACTTCCATGAGTTTTCGGGTTTGTGTTTCCACACCTTTTGCAGAGTCAACAACAATAATTGCAGAGTCAACAGCAGTCAAAGTACGGTAAGTATCTTCAGCAAAGTCTTGGTGACCAGGAGTATCTAGAATGTTGATTTTATAGTTATTATAATCAAACTCCATCACAGATGTAGAAACAGAGATACCTCTTTGTTTCTCAATCTCCATCCAGTCTGAAGTTGCAGTCTTCTTAATTTTATTACTTTTTACAGCTCCTGCAACTTGTATCTGACCTCCGAAGAGAAGGAACTTCTCAGTAAGAGTAGTCTTACCTGCGTCGGGGTGTGATATAATTGCAAACGTTCTTCTTCTTTCTATTTCGTTAAGCATATCTATACTTTATTTATTATTCTATTTTCTTTTACTGTTCAAGGAGTTGAATACATTCTTCTAAAGAATCTCTCCAATAAGGAATTTCAATATTATAGGTATTCTTTATCTTGGTTTTATCAAGCACAGAGAAGTGTGGACGTTGAGCAAGAGTAGGGTAGTCGGCAGTATGAATTGGCGCAACCTTGCACGAAGTGATATTAGCAAGTTGATGAATGTGCTTAGTAAAATCATACCAACTGATAACGCCTTCATTTGAAAAGTTGTAAATTCCAGGTATAATACCTTGATTTACAATTGTAATGATAGCCTTAGCCAAATCTCTTGCATAAGTAGGAGAGCCAATTTGGTCGAATATAACACCTAAACTTGGTTTCTCTTTACCCAACTTAATCATTGTTTTTACAAAGTTCTTTCCATACGAAGAATAAACCCATGCAGTACGAATAATAATATGTTGTTTGCAAGACTCACAAACATATTGCTCTCCTTCGATCTTGCTTTTTCCATAAATGGTTACAGGATTGGGCTTATCTTGCTCGGTATAGGGAATATTATTGGTTCCATCAAAAACATAATCAGTCGATATATGAATGATAAATCCACCGACCTTTTCAATTGCTTGCGCCAAGTATTGAGGTGCATCTCTATTAACTTTATAACAAAGAGCAATATCTTCTTCGGCTTTATCTACATTGGTATAAGCTGCACAGTTAATAATCCCATCAATTTTATTACTAAGAACAAACTGCTCTACGGCATTTTTATCTGTAATATCTAACTCATTTATATCTAGATTAAACCATTGATGTTGAGTTTCTTGGGCCTGAAGTGCAACCATTTCACTTCCTAATTGTCCATTAGAACCAGTTACTAAAATTCTCATATCGTGATGTTATATTCTAAGAACAGAAAGTTTATTCAAAAACGAGTCCTTCTGTTTTATCTTTTAAATAATAATCAGAAAGCATACCAATAAAAATAGTAATCTCTTTAATGGCATTTTCTGTATTTACTGACAATGGTTTGCCTTGCAGCTTTAGCATCATCACACCATAAAGAGCATTTAAGCAGGTTTCTATTTCATTGATATCTTTATCTCCTTTATTTCTTAATTCAACTATAAAGGGTAAAACTTTATAATATTCGGCATTATAAAAAGGAAACTTAGAACTTTGAAGTAACTGATTGTGTAAGTCTTTTAGATCTTCTACAAGAATTGAATTGATAGAAAGATGTCCCTTTTCACGTTTACCCTCTTGATTAATCATTCGGATAAGATCGCCATACCAGTCGATTAAATCTGCCTTTTTATCTTCTGAATAATCAAATTTAGAGATGTACTCGTTTTGTATTCTAGACAAAGAACATTGGTAAGCTCGAATAAGGTCTTCGACTTGCCACATGTACAATAGGTATTCTGCGATATTTTTCTTTCTTAGTTCTTGTGATATAAACATAATAATCAAGTATTTATTCTAAATGAATAAAGATAAAATTTATATTGAAATGGTGTATAAATTGAATGCTGTTCCTACCAACATAATGGCAGAAAAGATAATAACAATGCAACCAATTATTTTATTGATCAATAAGATTCCAGATGTATCGAACTTTCCTCTGATTTGATCTATCAACCATGTTAGTCCAAACCACCATAAAAGTGCTCCTAAGAAGATGCAGAAATAACCTACACCCATTTCATAAGGATGGTTGGGTCGTATAAATGCGAACTGAGCAAATGAGGCGATAAAAAGGAAAATAATCAAAGGATTAAATATGGTTACCCCAAAAGCTGTCGCCATATTATATATTAAACTTCCTTTTTTCTTACCGCTCTTATGAATCTTTTTAGTTGGATTGCTTTTAAAAGAATATATTCCAAACGCCATAAGAATGAGGCTTCCGCTTATTTTAAGTATAAAAAGAGCTTGAGGACTACTAATAAAATCCATAATAAAGCTCATTCCAAGTCCTGTAATTAAAGCATATAGCATATCACTTACGGCTGCTCCAAATCCAGTAGCAAAGCCATACCAGCGACCTTTATTTAGCGTTCTTTGAATGCAAAGAATACCAACAGGACCCATTGGAGCTGATGCAATAATGCCTATTAGTATTCCCTTTAGGATTAAATCTAATATATCAATGTGATTAATATTCAGAAACATGGATGCAAAATTGCAAAAAAAACACCGATTGCACAAATTTTCTATTTAAAAGTTTGCAAGCTAGCATATTTTTAATAACTTTGCGAAACATCTTTAATCTTTAAATAATCGGACAATAAACAATATTAAAATATAACAACATGAATGAAGAACCATTAGTAAAGCCCTATGTAATAGGCCTTGATTTAGGAGGTACAAACTCTGTATTTGGAATTGTAGATAGTAGAGGGGAGATCAAAGCTACAACTGCAATAAAAACAGCTTCTAACACTGTAGAAGAGTATGTAGATCGTGCTATCGAAGCTCTTAACGTGATAATAGAACAAGTTGGTGGTATCGAAACAATTAAAGCTATGGGTATTGGTGCTCCTAATGGCAACTTCTATAGCGGTTCGATAGAGTTCGCTCCAAACTTATCATGGGCACATGACGGCAAAGTACCTTTGGCAAAACTATTCTCTGAACGCCTTAACAATATTCCTGTAGGTTTAACTAATGATGCAAACGCTGCTGCTATTGGTGAGATGGCATACGGTGTTGCACGTGGTATGAAAAACTTCATCGTAATAACTCTTGGTACAGGTGTTGGTTCTGGAATCGTTATAAATGGTCAAGTAGTTTATGGATGCGATGGTTTCGCAGGAGAATTAGGTCACGTTCCATTCCGTAGAGAAGACGGACGCTCTTGTGGTTGCGGTAGAACAGGCTGTTTAGAAACTTATTGTTCTGCAACAGGTGTTGCAAGAACTGCTCGTGAGTTCTTACAAAATTCTGACGAAGATTCTTTATTACGTGAATTAAACCCAGAAACCATTACTTCATTAGATGTTAGTATTGCTGCTAGCAAAGGTGACAAACTTGCAAAAAGAGTGTATGACTTTACAGGCGAAATGTTAGGGGAAGCATGTGCAGACTTTGCTGCTTTCTCTTCACCTGAAGCATTTATCTTCTTCGGTGGATTAACAAAAGCTGGCGACTTACTAATGGAGCCATTGAAAAAAAGTTTCGACGAACATGTCTTGAAGATTTATAAGAACAAAGCAAAATTCTTAATTAGCGGTCTAGAAGGTTCTTCTGCTGCAGTATTAGGTGCATCCGCTGTAGGATGGGATCTTTAATTCTTTAAGAATAAGTTATTCATTAAATAAGTGATATCATCTTTCTATAGACTGAAATATAGTTAGATGATATCACTTTTATTTAACCTTTATCCTTTCAACCCAAGCTCTTCTCTAATAAAGAAGTCCTTATTTATGGATTGAATCTATAAATATTTTAATGTTGTTTCTTTTTGAGTAGGAGATAGGTTACAAAGCCAATACAGACAAATAAGAAACCTGCCACAATGCAAATATTCTTATATCCGCTCATAAATTGAAAAACACTCAATATTTGTAACAGTACCCCTATATATATAAGGTGTAAACCAAAAGCATTATATATATATTCTTTCATTTGTCTATAATAATCTCTTACGAAGCACAAAAATATAACTATCACTTGGGATAGACAAGAATTTTCAAGTTATTAATTTGTTAATTAAAGATAATTCTTCGATTATTATAAAACACCATGTGTGATATTCATAAAAAAGTACTAACTTTGCACCTCGAATTAATAAACATATTTTTCAATA